>Ga0208328_1000332_pt1 | contig 23266 bp, 25 predicted proteins | sample DeeseametaMP2633_FD_184170 | JGI IMG/M metagenome (GOLD analysis project Ga0208328, IMG submission 184170) | Marine microbial communities from the Deep Atlantic Ocean - MP2633 (SPAdes) | ecosystem: Environmental > Aquatic > Marine > Unclassified | place: Northeast of Antigua and Barbuda, North... | reverse complement strand
ACCGAGTCCGTGGGCGACCACTCAGATGCCAGGGATCACCACGTGTCCCGGTCGGAACGCTCGACCGCCCACGGACCCACCGTCAGGCTAAATGTCGGAATCCGTCGCTACGTTGACGGCCATGGCGATGTCCCACCGCGATCGATTCAAGCTCAAGAGCCAGGTGCTCGAAGCCCTCAATTCTGAGGCCTGGAGCTGGCAGCAGATTGAGCTACTGTTCGGCGAATTCGGCCTGCCCAGCTTCAGCGACGACCCCAACGGCCCAGACCTCACGGAGATCGTCAGTAGCCTGTCCGACGAGCCGCTCACCGAGCTGTACGCCCTCGTCTTCGACGTCGCGGAGTCAGAAGTGACCGACGTCGTTGAGTCCAGCGTCGGCAGCCAGAACTGGAAGTCGGGATACGCGCGCGTATTCCTTTCCCACTCAGCGAAGTACAAAGAATTCGTCGGCGAGGTGTCTGACGAACTCGCAGTGCTCGGCATCCACGGCTTCGTTGCTCACGAGACGATGGAGTACACGAAGCCCTGGCAGGACCAGATCGAGGCAGCGCTGAAGTCGATGCAGGCCTTCGTTGCGATCGTGCATCCGGAGTTCAACGACAGCGCCTTCTGCCATCAGGAAGTTGGTTGGGCCCTCGGGCGACGCGTGCCTCACTACGCCGTCCGCATGGGGGTCGACCCGAAGGGCCTCCTCAGCCGCGACCAGTGGCCGAGCGGGGCGGGCCGCTCAGCACGGGATGTCGCCCACCTCATCTACCAGTGGGCCGCGAACCTGCCCGACATGGGCAATTCAATAACGGATGGTCTCTTCTCAGCACTGTCCGAGGCCGGAAACTACTACGACGCCGAGGCCGCCGCCAAGCGAATCGTTGCCCTCGGCGACCTTGCCGAAGCTGACTGGACACGGCTCGACCAGGCCTATTGGAGCAACAATCAGGTTCACGGGGGTGTCTTGCCGACCCGGCAGCTCAAGCCTTTCTACGAGCGCAACAGCCGAGCCTGGCCACCGTTGAAGCTTGGAGAATCCGACGACTTGGACTCCGCAGCGAGCTAAAGACCGGTACGGCCCTCGCTCATGTCGAGATCCGCCGCGGTCGCCAGCATCCAGATGCCGTCCTCGAACATCACTTCCACCAAACGTCCACCGCGGTCGTCGTCGCCCAGATCGTTGAGGAGGACGAACGTCTCGCCCTCACGGCGGTGCGCCTCCCCGTCGCGGGTCGCGCGGGCATGGAACGTTCCGAGCGGATCAACGGATCGAATAGACACCAGTTCATCGTGCCAGGCCCGCCGCCGAGGAGGACAGCCTCGGTCACTCAGATGACGTTGCCTCGCTCGTTTGTCCGCGGCACACGTCCGCATTGACGGCGCGTTGCGCGAAACTGCACCACAAATGAGGTAGCGTTTCGCGCAGTTGCCCCTGAGGAGGAGGACTAGATGGAGACCACCGCGGCTTCACCGTTCGACCACGACGACGAACGGCGCCTTGAAGCGTTCGGGCTGTCAACCGACCTCATCCACAACGGCCTGCGGCGGGGTGCAGGACGCGCTGCCAACCGCACGAGCCACGCTCTCAAGGCTGCGCCGGGCACCGACATCTACTTCGATGGGATGGAGGACTTTGCCCAGCTGCTCGCTCCGGCAGGCTGGCGCCTCGTCGAGGTCGAGGGGCAGCCGCGCTTACTCCATCCGGATAACACCGTGGCGTTCACGATCTCATCTGGGATCAACGTCGGGAGCTTGGACCAGCGCGTTGCGCCTCGAACACGACGGAAGGGTCGTGCGACGCGCAACGCGCTCGCACCGCATACACCCCAGCCGATGCTCTTCGAGGACGAGTACCTCGTCGACCAGGCCGAGCTCGTAGCACGTGCTGCCGTTGCGCCCCTGTACTTCCTGCTGTGCGAGCGATCGATCCGCGGCGAGGGTGTCCACCTGGAGTTCGCAAGGCCGGCGGGCATGACCGACGGCGGCAGCGTGAACGACTGGGCAGATCGGATCGGGGTACCGTTCCTCCCACTGGAAGGCGACCTGGCTATCTTCGACCAGCCGGACGGCGGCTCAGACGACGAGTTTGACGTCCCGGTCGAACCGCGCTGACCAGCTCGTCGCCGGAGTCCGCCGACCATGTTTAGTCCGACTCGCCTGAAGCTGGCGCGCCTGCGCCTCGGTTACACCCTCACCCGTCTCGCCGCACAGAGCGGCGTGTCCCCCCGGACGCTGACCGACTACGAGAACGGTCACCGGCCACCGACCGAAGAGACATTGCTGAAGCTCGCCGACGCGCTGTCTGTGCCAGTGGCGTTCTTTGAACGCGACGCCATCGAGGCGGTCCCGACTGGGGCCGCCAGCTTCCGGAAACTGAGCAAGGCAAGCGCCACCCGCCGAGACGCCGTCTTGGCAACCGCTGCCCTCACGCTGGAGTTCTACGAACTCATTGAAGACCGCTTCAAACTTCCGACCCCAGCGATCCCGACCTACGACAAGCTTGCACCTGAGCAGGCCGCTGATCTGGTACGACGGCTCTGGACGCTCGGCGACCGGCCGATCTCGAACGTCCTGCATCTCCTTGAGTCGAAGGGGGTGCGACTCGCCTCTCTCAACCACGCGTACGACGACATCGACGCGTTCTGCTTCTACCGAGACGACGTTCCCTACGTCTTCCTCAACACCAGCAAGTCGGCGGAGCGTCAACGCTTCGATGCCGCGCACGAGCTGGGGCACTTAGTACTTCACAGCGAACTGGAAATGGACCCCAGTACATCAAAGGAGCGAGAGGCCGAGGCGAACGCCTTCGCGTCGAGCTTCCTGATGCCGCGGTCCGCGGTGATCACTCAGCACATGTCCGGAGCGAGCGTCGAACGCATCTTGGTCGCGCGCTCATTCTGGAGGGTGTCTGCGATGGCGATGACGCATCGGCTTCACGAGCTTGGCCTCCTCAGCGACTGGCAGTACCGAAGCGCTTGCATCACGCTCGCTGAGCGCGGTTACCGCCGAACCGAGCCTGGAGGCATAGTGCCCGAGACCTCACAGCTGCTCCGCAAGGTGATGTTCGGTCGGGACGCGCGGGTGACCGTCAGCGAGGCCGCGGAGGTGCTGCGTTTGCCCGTGTCCGAGATCCGAGAGTACGTGCGGCACTTGGTGCCCGTCAGTACGTAGCCGCGACGTCCCGTTGCGCGCGATAGGTGTCAACCCTGCATGTCAGTCGGGGCTTGGCCGGACAATTGAGCGGTCCCACAACTCGTTCTGGGATCACCCATCACGTCGTCGCCGCCGACGGTTGGATTGCCAGTAGAACTAATCCATCTGCTCGCGATGGAGATCCGACGGCGGCAGCTGGTCGCGCGCATGGAACCGCCTCATGACGGACCTGGCGGCGTTGAGAGCTAGACCCTGGGCAAGCAGGTCGTTCAGTGCATCCAGCGACGCCCGCGTCACGCGGTAGTGCACCTGGCCGGGGGCGTAGAAGCGGCGGTCCAGGCGCCAGCCGATCTCGTTGGCCTTCCAGATCGGACGTCGAGCTCCCCCGCGACTCTCCGGGCCGCCGAGCGATCCTGCATGTCGCCGAACTGCCAGATACTGGTGCCGAAGAGGCAGCAAGGTCGATCGCGATCGCCCTCGGCACCGAGCCCTCCCGACAGCGGTCAGACGGCGCCCCCGAGGAGATCGATGATCCGGACGGCGACCAAGACAGGCCGCCGGCGGGTCAAGTCCCCGGGAGTGGTGTAGCGCTGCGGTCTTTCGCTGATGGGTTAGGCGGTCAGGGCGGGTAGGTCTTCTGCTCCGATCTCGGCGACCGCGCTACACCACTATCGGGGACTCAACTCCTCCCGCACGCAGCTCAGCGGCCGCTCCGGTGGTGCGGCCGCTCGCCAAAGCCGCATCCGCGGTCGCCTCTGCGGTGTTTGCGGCAACACCAGCCCGCCGAGCGAGCAAGAATTCTCTGTCAGTTGCCCCAGCGTGCGCGTCCGTCGTAGTCGTGGGAAGCGCAACCTGCAGAGGCGTTCCGGGGTAAGCGTCGGCGGTGCTCGGCGAGGCCGCGCGCGGCGATGCGCCGTGCGACCCAAGGACGACGGCGTCGTAGGTGGCGTCAGCTGCGCCCGGCGGACCGCGCTCAGTGGCCGTGTAGATCACCGCCGACGACTGCTCGGCGTCGTCGTAGGCGTGGCCGGCCACAGGTGCCGAAGTGCCAGGGACAGCCTCGGCGGGCTGGACGAGTCCCAGCGATGCGAGGACGGCCAGTAGAACCGCGATGACGCGCTCAATCATGGGCTGCCTTCGGGGGAAGCGAAGTCCCCGAGGTTGGGCGGCATGAACTCGTCGTCAATCAGTTCGGCGGTGTACTGGTAGATCGCCGCGATCAAGTCCCCGGGCACGCTGACATTCGCATTGACGATCGCCCACGCGAGGGAACAGAGGCCCTCGGCGGGCTCGCCGTGGTCGATGAGCCGGTGCACCTCCTCGAGGCTCTCAGCGGGTACGTATTCGGCTGCCCGCCAAGCCGTTGCGCGGACGCGACCGAGGTACTCCTCCGGGGTGATCATGGGTTCCTCGGCACGTTCGTTGGGTAGCCGGTCCAGATCTGGTTGTTCCGGATGAGGACTTCGATGTCGACACCGCCGCGCGTGCCATTGACGAAGAAGTCACCAGGTCGGTTTCCAGCGCGCCAGACAAGGGATGGATCGGTCGCGATATCGGAAATCTCGTGCATGATCCTGTCGTCTGACCAACCGGCCGGGAACTCAGACTTGCCCGGGAAGCCGGTGCCCGGTCGGTGCCCACCTCCGAATGTCCCGTTCGGTCGGACCTCGCCGTCGAGGATGTGGCTACGACGCGAGGCCGAGGCCAGATCGACGAGCTCGTCTGCCGACTTTGCGGCTTCCGGTGCGTTCCTGGACTTGCGGATCAGTTTGATCAGGCGGAGTGTCGTTTTTCCGCCGGCTATCGCACCCTTGACGACAGCGGTAACCGCGCCTGCGCCAGGGATGGGCGAGAGGAACTGGCCCACTTCGTAGGCGCCGCTGTCGGAGTCGACGCCGAGTTGCCGGTTCAGTGCATTGCTGGCGCTGATGGCCGGGTTCGACAGATCCGCAAGTTGCAGGGCCAGGCCAGTGGCGCTCAGTTCGGTCAGCTGAGCCATGCCGTTGACCGCTCCGCCTCCAAGGTCACGAGTTAGGTCCCTTAGTCCGTCCAAGAAGCTGGGCCTCTCCACGTTGCAGGGGTTCGCTGAGGAACACCGGTCATCAACCATCGGCCCTGACGCAATGTGACCACCTCCCACGAGGTCGCCACTGGTCGTGAGCAACCCGGAGGGATCGCTGCCTGCGAGGGGGTTGTGTCGGGCGTAGGTGTAGGGGTTGAGGTTGAGTGGGTCGGTGGTGATGAGGATGGGGTCGGGGCTGGTGAAGGTGGCGGTGGAGGGGTTGTAGCTGCGGTGGTCGAGGCGGATGTCGCCGAGGGGGTCGTGGGGTTTGTTGAGGTAGCCACGGTCACCGGGGCTGGTGATGGCGGCGGGTGTGGGTGGGGTGGCGGTGGTGTTCACCGGGTCGCCGTAGGGGGTGTAGGCGTAGCTGGTGACTGCGGTGGTGTTGTTGCTCTTGGTGGTCAGGCGGGTGCTGCCTTGGGTGTCGGCGAGGACCCAGGTGATGGCGGTGTTGGCTTGTGATCCGAGAGGGATGCCTTCGGGTGTGGTGTGGTCGCGTCTGGCGCTGGTGAGTCCGCTGGTGGTGGCGGTGAGTTCGAGGCCACCACTCAGGTAGATCACGCGGGTGGGGTTGGAGTTGTTGGTGGTGGTGCGGCGTGAGATGCGTAGGCCGTCGGTGTCGTAGACGTTGTGAGTCGCCTGGGTGCCGCGGGTGGTGGTGATCAGGCGGCCCTGTTTGTCGTAGGTGTAGGTGGTGGCCGCTCCGGTGGCTGGGGCGGCGGTGGTGACACGACCGGCGTTGTTCCAGGTTTGGGTCCCTGCCTTGGGCAGGAACGGGTCGGGGGTGGTGGCGGGGTTGGTGATGTCGGTGAGGCGGTGAGGTGCCCCCGTGCTGCCGTAGGTGTAGCCGACGCTCTGGTTGGTGCTGGTGGCCTTGGAGGTGATGGTGGTGAGCCGGTCGCCGGTGCTCTCGTAGGTGTAGGTGTAGTCGTAGACGGTGGTCATGCCGCTCACCGATTCGCCGCAGTTGGGGGCGGCGGTGGCGGTGAGGACCTGGTCGGTGGCGGTGACGAGGCGGTTGAGTGCGTCGTAGGTGAAGCAGGACCGGCCGCTGGTGGTGGTAGTGGTCCCACTGGCGGTGGTCTTGGCGGTGCGCAGGATCTGGGTGGGGTTGTCGTGGCGGTCGTAGGTGTAGCCGAGGGTGTAGCGGGTGTCGGCGGCCGCCGATCCGGTGCCGTCTGGGTCGATGGTGGCGGTGATGGAGTCGGTGCGTCCGAGCGCGGTGTCGTAGCTGTACCGGCGTTCGAAGGTGGGTTTGGTGGTGGTTCCTGCGGGGCCGGTGTCGGCTGAGGTGAGGGTCTTGATCTGGCCGATGTTGGTGTATCCGTAGGTGGCCAGGACCGCGGTTTGGCTGCTGCTGCCGAGCTGGGCGGTGATGCTGGCCGGGGACCCGGTCTCGGGGGTCTTGATGTAGGCCACGGTGGTCTGCGGCATGAGCGACCCGCTGGCCTCGATCTCGGGGTAGGTGATGGTTTTGGGGTCGCCTGCGAGGTCGTAGGTGAAGCTCACGGGCACATCGACCATCCCGCTCAGGCCGCTGGCGCTGTTGCTGGTGGCGTTCTGGCCGGTCCAGGTGGCGGGATAGGACTCGGTGACCTTGGTGGGGTTGCCGAGTTCGGTGTAGCCCGCGACGGTGGTGACGAACTTGCTGCCGGCGTCGGGGGATCCGGTGGGCACGATGGCGGTGGTGCGGTGCACCTGCCCCAGACCGTTGGGGGTGGCGGTGTCGTAGCTCCAGGTGGCGACGGTCTCCAGGGTGCTGGTGCTCGCGCCGGTCTGCCGCTTGGTGGGGCGGCCGAGTTTGTCGTAGGTGGTCTTGGTGACCCCATCGGGGTTGGTGACCTGGACGGCGGTGGGCTCAGTGCCGCTGGTGGTCGGGTAGGTGGTGGTCGTGGTGCCGGTGTCGGGGTCGACGGCCTGGGTGGTGCGACCGAGCCAGTCGTAGGACCATGTCCAGTTCGACTCCTGGCCGCCGAGGGTCTTGGTGACCTTGGCGAGCTGTCCGAGGTCGGTGTAGCTGTAGGTGGCCTTGTCGACCCAGGCGGTGTCGGCGGCGTTGCGGTAGACGATGTACTTGGGTTGGCCGCCGGCATCGAGAGTGGTCTTGGCCTTCCCGGCACCGAACGGCGGGGTGACGGTGATGGTGTCACCGGTGTAGGTGGTGTCGGTGGACCGCACACCGACCGCGACGTGCTCCTCGCGGGTCAGGTCCTGGGTGCGGGTGACGCGGCCAGCGGCGTCGTAGGTGGTCTGGGTCCAGGAGTAGAGGTCGTCGAGCTCGGGGTTGAGGATCGCAACGAAGGGTGACTGGCTGACGCTGGTGGGGACCTCGTTGCTCTCGGCTGGCGCCGAGGCATAGACCTGCCCGAGCTCGTCGTAGCCGGTGATTGCCACGATCCGTTTGCGGGGCTGGTCCGCGGCCGGGTGCGGGACCTGGGTCTCGATCGGGCGGCCCCAGCCGTCGTAGAAGGTGTAGGACTCCTCGAACCTGCCCTCACCGGTGGCGGTGTCGTCGAAACGGATCTGGGTCTTGACCCGGCCCGGGGCCGACATGTTGTCGGTGTAGGAGTACTTGATCGACTGCTTGTTGGTGCTGGCCAGGTTGGGCAGCTGCACGTCTGTCAGTCGACCCAGGGGGTCATAGGACAGCGAGGTGGTCTTGTTGTTGAGGTCGATCACCTCAACAGGCAGGCCGCGGCGAGGGTCCAGCTTGGTCAGCGAGGTGTAGCCGGTGGGGCCTTCGGTCGAGATCTGGGTGAGCAGGTTGTCATCTACCGACGCCCCGCCTTGGGGGTTGTAGTCGGTGGTGGTGGTGGACCCCACGGTGTTGTTCTCGGTGATGCCGACGGTCTGGGTCAGCGGCCTGCCCCAGGCGTCGTAGGTGGTCTTCGTGCCCTCGTACCGGGAACCGGCCTCGTCGAGGTGGGTGCGGGTGGAGGTCAACAGCCCCTTCTCCACCGCGCCGGGGGTGGAGGTGCCTTGATTGTTGTCATAGAAGTTCTTGACCAGGCCCACCATGTTGGCGCTGGCAGCGTTGTTGCAGTTCTCGGCGTAGGTGGTGACCTGGCTGGGGCGTCGGACCCGGGTGCTGTTATTGGTGGTCCACGCTGTCTTGGTGCAGGTCTTGTAGTCCGCGGCTCCGCCGTTCTCGGTCTTCGAGATCGTCTCGGACTGGGTCACGGTGCCCACCCCGACACCGAAGTTGTTGTTCTGGACGTTGCTGCCCTTGTCGATGACCCGGGTGGTCTCGGTGATGAAGTGGGCCGCTCCGCTGATCGGGGTACGGACGCGGGTGAGCTTCTCGTAGATGACCCGGGCGTTGATGCCGTAGGGGTCCACGGCGGTGACCGCGTTGCCGTACTCGTGGTAGGTGCGGGAGATGAGCTTGTCGTCACCGGTGCGGGTCTCTGACTCCGCGACCTTGCCGGCCAGCCATGCCTCGTCGAACTGTTCGGTGGCGTTGTCGGTGATCTCAGAGGTGTTGATCTGGACGTTGTTGTTCAACGGCTGTCCGGGCGCGGGCAGCGACTGGTTCATGCCGCGGAACTGCACGGTGCGAGTCACCGACACATCGGGGCTGCCGGAGACCCCGGAGTTGGCGTTGTTGCTCGACCGGGTCCGGGTGCGGGTCTCGGCGTAGCCGCGCCAGTCGTTCCACGTCTCATCGGCTGTCGACATGTGACGGGAGTCCAGGAACCGCCACGCAGGCGCACCGGAGTACTCATAGTCATAGATCCGCAGCGTGCCCAGATCGGTGTCCGAGCCGGTTCCGAGCTGGTAGCCCAACGCGATGTCACCCAGCGCCACGCGCGTGACGACGTACTTGTGGAACCACTCCCACCCGGCGGTCCCACCTGGTGGCGCGTACTTCTGGGCGAAGCACTCCCGGTTGGAGTTCCACCGGTCGCGGCCGTTGACGTAGGAGGCGTCGCAGGTCCGGTTGGGTGAGTGTCCGTAGACGACATCGATCTTCCCGCCGGCCTCGTTGCGGATGCCGCTGATGCGGAACTTGCGCAGCGTGCGCTCGTTGCCGGTGGCGACCACCCGGTTGCGCAGCTCAGTGCCGAAGAACCGCAGCGGCGGGCTGGCCAGGTCTCCCCCGGACCCGCTCGACCCGGTCCTGGTCACCTGGGACAGCCACAGGTCAGCCTGGTCCGGGCCACTGCCATCCGGGTCGGGCATGGTGTGCTCGAGGGTGTAGGTGTCGACCGTCCTGGTCGTCGGGGAGCCGCCGTTCCCCTCCACGGTGCGGGTCACGATGCGTGAGTAGCGTTTGGTGGAGAAGAACGTCGGAGACCCCACCAAACAGGTCTGACCGGCGCTGCAGATCAGGTCCGAGGGCACATCAGGCCACAGATGCGGCTTGGCCACCGGATTGTCGCCGGCATCGCAGGTGCCACCAGAGAGTTCCTTGGTACACCGCTGCCCGGTCACCACGTTGACGATCTGATGCGCGATCTCACCATCAGCGGTGAACCCGTACTCGATCTTCCCCAAAGTGGCGGCGCTGTCATAGGCCACGGTGTTGGTGGTGTTGCCCCAGCGTGCGTAGTAGTTGGTCTCCTCGTCGTAGGAGTACACGATTTTGTTGCCGTGGACATCGACCGCGCGTTGAAGATTCCACTGGTAGGCCTGCATGCACCACCGCTGACCAGCAGGAGTCGAGGAGTTCCCATAGCAGGGCTCGCCTGCATCATCGCCATAGACCGGGACCGTCTGGGCGGCATCGGAGTTGGATCCGAAGAAGTACTTGGTGCCGTCGGTGTCAGTGACCACGAAGTGCTCGCCATCGTTGTCGCCGTTGCCGGCACCCGTGCGCAGCTCCACCTGCCAGGTCGGGTCCTGCCGCAGCCGGAACTCGTTGGTCTGGTCGATCCTGACCAGGGTCGAGGACTGCCCGTTCAACACGATGGTGAAGTCATCGATCACCGTGCCGTTGCGCTTGTTCCAGCACAGGTCGCCCTTCGCAGACCAGCCGTCATCGGCACACGCCCCGTACTTGCGTGCCACATACGAGCGCGCCATCGTCCACCCGATGCCCGCGGAGTCGGCCTGACCGTTCTCGGCGAGGCTCATCGCGTCCACACCGCCCGAGGAGTAGCTCAACCCCAGACCCGGCGTGGTCCCCGCGTTGGCCTGGGGCAACACGAAGTCGTAGCCATAGGTGAAGTCACCCGACCCAGCACCGACCTGCCAGCCCATCGACGGCGACAACGGGGTGGCAGCGTAGTTACCGCCCGACCCGCCCACCGAGTACACGACACCGCCCGACGAGGCAGCCGCGACCCTCATCGTCCCCGGGACGGTGTCCGAGATCGTGGCCCGCGACCGCTCAGACGAGGACCGGAAGACCGCAGCCCACCCCGTCACAGCCCCACCAGACGAACCAGCCGAGGCCCCAGAAGAGGACCCAGAAGACGAGTCCTGCGACAGCTGGGTCGAGGACTGCGTAGCGTCGGGAGCCGGCGTCAGGGACTCCCCCGGGGTCGGCGACCCCGTTGCTGAAGAGGTGGGGGAAGGGGTCGCAGACGGCTCGGGTGTCTGCGTCGGGTCCGCGGGTGCGGGCTCCTCCGGGGCCTCAGGGTCCTGCTCCGCGTCGCTATCCGGGACCTCGGCCGCCGACAGCGCCGCCTCCAACGCCTCTTCATCCATCGTGGCGAAGGTGACGGTCTGCTCGTCCACGTCGTTGGTGAAAGCCACCGGCACACCCACCGAGCAGTCAGCGACCTCGGGCGTGGTGGCGAAGCACGCCGGATAGGCGAACACCTCCATCCGCTCGCTCCACACCCCGCCATAAGCCAGAGCGAACTCCTCATACGACAGCCGCACCTGCAAAGACTCGCTGGCATCCGCGGGACCATCCTCGTCCTCGGATGCAGTCCCCTCGTCAGGAGCCACGCCCTCCTCAGGCGACATGCCGTCCTCGAGCGAAAGCGAGGCAGAACCCGCCGCCGATACGCCGCTCGAGCCAGGCCAGGAGGCTGATGCGGCACGGCCAGGAGCCTCCTGGCCGGGCGTGATGTCGGCGAAGGAGAACAACAGCGACTTCTGCCGCGAGTCCACCGGCCGACCCACCGCCACCTCGATCGTCGACGGCGGTCCCACGTCCTCGGGGCCACGACTGGGCTCTGGCTCCGCAGGCGGCGTCCCAGACGCGCCATCAGAAGGGCTCGGTGAACCCGACGGCGACGCAGATGCCTCGGCACTAGGCGAATCCGCCTCTGCAGGGTCTCCCGTCGGCGCCGAGGACTCGCCCTCCGCGGTCACGAACGCCGCCACCCTCAGCACACCCGAGAACCAGCCACCCACCACCGGCCCGCCAGAACCACTCCAGCGGCTCGGAGACGCAGACGATGCTCCAGGACCACCAGAAGCCGACGGGTCCACCGGCAGCGTCGGCTCCGGCTCGGCAGGAACACTGGGCTCCGGGGCAGCGGAGTCATCGCCGGAGTCCTCCAAGGGCCGAACCTCAAGTGGCACACCCGGGACCGGAGTCCAACCTTTGGCATCGACCTCCACCGAGCGAGACTGTCGAGCCGGGATCGAACGAGTCTGCGACGGCAACGCATCGACCGCGGCAGCCGGATCAGCCTGCTCCGGCACCGGCTGCACCGGCTGCGCCGGCACATTACCCGGCTCAGGATCCGCCACAGCCACCGACGAACCCAACAACGCCACACCCGAAGGACTCACCACAGGTGCCGCAACGAACAAGCCAGAGACCACCAACAGCGACAACGAAGCCGAGCTGGCCCTACCCATCCGCCGCAGAGACGAACGCCTCACCACACCCATGTCGCGAACAACCCGACGTGCCACCACAAAGCCCTCTCACAAGCAGGAGCCAGCGCCACGCCGCGAGGGCCCACGAGACACTCAGCAACAGGCCACCCGCCGCCAAGACCAACGGCAGCACCCTAGAGATCTCCACCACCCCAAGACCAGGCGTTACCGAAGCGTTGCCAAACGGTCGCCAAGCGTTCCTGCGCATCACCGCAGACGGAAAAGATCCGCCGAACTGGATCGGATGTCACCTGTCCGTGCAGCAGACCCCCTAGATCTACTGGGGATCGGTGAAACGGTCCTCGAAGGTTCCGAAGTCTGGTCGGCCAGCGCGTTCGTACTCTTTGCGAAGTCTGCTAACGAGCCAGCGATCGAACTGCCCGTACACGGCCCGCATGAACTGTGGGACTTGGCCGCTCGGTGGCGTCAAGAACAGCTGGCCGGTGGACTCAAAGTGACCCCCACCTGTGATGACGGTCAGCGCCCCGCCGTCATAGGCCAAGCGTGCCTGTAACAGCGGGTGTGTGAACCCGAGCCTCCTGAGGTCGAGTAGGTCACGCGACAGCTTCGCCGTGTCCATTCGACGCGGAGATGGCTGCGGAACATCGCGCTCGATAAGGATGCGGAAGGCCTCAACGATGCCGGCGAAGTCTCGGTAGGTCACACGGGCTGTCTCATGAGGTGCAAGCGGCTCGTCACCAGCGGATGCCCGCACGAGTTGATGGACTCGATGTAGGACGTCGTGACGCGAGACGCCGAAGCCCTCAAACAGGTGCAAGACCGTTCCGGGCTCGAAAGCGCCTGGTTCCGTTCGCTCCCTTGTGCTCCCGAACGCGTCGTCCGAAGCGGCATCGAGGGGAGTGGACACGCCGTCAGTATCCCGCGAAATCCGGCGATTCCGCGTAATGTTCGCTCCGAGTCCTAACTCTGCGAGGAGCTCCCCGTGGTTGGAGTTGCAGCTGTCGCCGCCATCAAGTCGACCAACGCCGCCTCACGATCGTCACGGAGCCTTAACCCGTCTTGGGTAGGCGGCGCTGGGATGCCTCGGATACCGTCGAGGGCCCTACTCCAGCCAGGAGCGGGTCTGCAGATCTGCCAACCCCGCATCAGGCGCGCAAAGGCTCCGCTTCTCCCCCGGTCGCCGCGGTGGGCAGGTTGGTGTTGTCGATTTTACTTTGACTGGGAACGTCCAAATCCTCATAGTGAGGGGCAGATCATGCGTAATCTCCCCCCATCGCGAACAGGATCGGAGCCGGCACGGCTGGCAGTGAAAGGGTGGGCTGAGTGGGGCTCATGGAACGTGAGCGACTCCTCGTCGAGGATCGCACGGAACGTGCACAGCCCCGCGAAAGGCCGCCTGGCGTTCGAAAGAACGGGCTCGTCGGCGACACAGCCGCGCGCCGCATCAAGGGTGATGTCGGCACCGAGACGAAGCAATACCGAGTCTTCCGCTCGCTCGCGCTCTATGGGCTTGGCGATGTGTCGTACGGAGACCTCGGCGATCCGGTCTTCTCGGGCCAGCTCGAGAAGTTGGATGACTGGGTTGAGTGCATCCCCCTTACCGACTCCGCGCACCAGCGATTGCTCGACACGAACCTCTCCGTCTACTACGAGCTGGGCACTATGAAGAGCCCGGAGAACTACACCAACGTGGGAAACGAGGGCCGGCGCCTTCCCTTCGACAACGGTGAGTACGTCTCGTTCGAGAAGGGGGACGGGTTCTACTCCGTGTCCTGGACCTGTGCGTTGGCGTTGCAGCCTGCGGTCGACGCGCTCCTGACATGCGCGGGGAGTGCCTATGAGCCATCAGAAGGTGGACTCGTCGAGCGTGATGAGTGGGTCCAGGGACCAGCGAGAGAGATGCTCGGGCACATCCGCAAGCGCTACGCCAAGATCAGCTTCGCTCGTCTGAGCGGCGAGCGACTTGCTATCGCTTGGCGATCGGATGCTGGCGCGTCCGAGGATGGCAAGGTCAAACTTCACGAGTGCTTCGTCGTCTGCAGCGTCGATGACCGCGAACTGCTTGGGAACCTCCTTCGGGAGACCGGGACTCCGAGTGTTGGCGCATCGTCAGACGAAGTTGTCAGCCAGCTCGACGATCTCCTTCAGGACTATCCCGCGTCGAGTGCTTGAGATGGGCTAATCTTGCCGGCGATCCCTGGAGGTGGCGGGCGTGGTGCGTTGGTCGAAGGTGAAGTCACCTGACATCGTGAAGGTGGCGACTCGCTTCGACAAGACAGCGAGTAAGCAGTTCCACGAAGTCAGATTGCTCGTTGGAACCGCCGCCGAGTTTGATGTCGACACGCGGATCCAGGGCGGCGCCTTTGCGTACACCCCACCCACCGGGGCGGATCCCCAGCAGTGGGTAGAGAGCTTCAGTCTGAAGAACGGCATCGAGCTCAACAAGATAAGTAAGGATGCGGAGCGCACGATGACGTCCTCCGCCGCAGTCCCGTGCACCGTCGGGGCTCACACATGGAAGATCACCGTCGCTATCACCGACTACTACGGCAGTCCTGGGGAGACGGAGAACGACCAAGTCGACTTCAAGTGCGCGAACTGCCCCTAGGGGTGCGGTGAACTACGATCTGGCATTGCCGTTTCTCGCCTCGGCTGCCGCTGTCTTGGTAGGCGTGTGCTCGCAGGCCATCATGGGCAAGACAGTCTCTTCTGAACTCGGGCAGCAGGTCCGACAGTTCGCGCTGAACCTTCCCGCGCCGACGCAGGGGGCGATTCAAGACTTCCTGCCCAGCAACCTGCAGCCACCATTTATCTTGCTGAAGATCACGCGCGTCTTTGACGGCGCTCAGTGCCTAACGGTCGCGCTCTCACTCATCATGGCGGTTATCAGTCTGGGTGAATCGAATACCACCTTGAATGTGGTTGCGGGCATCTTCTTCGGAACGTTGTCGATGGTGTGGTTCACGCTCACCATTGTGATGTCGGATGTGAGCTACTCGCGCTTCTTTCACCCTAAGCACCTGTGGTTCATCTCGTTCCGCCGTCCGCTTCTTCGCCGCGTGATGTACGCCGACAATGGTTGGGCCTGGCCGTCCTTCGTGGCGTTCACCTGCTACGTCGCTCTAGGTATCTACGCGCTCTGAATCTGGCTCCGTTCGACGAGGGACGCCGCCCGTCTCCGCTACTTTCGACCACCAGCAAGACGACTCAGGGGGTTCAAATGGCACAACGCGTTGTCACGCAGCTAATTAGCGACCTGTCGGCAGAGGAGATCCAAGACGGGAAGGGCGAGACGATCGCGTTCTCGTACCGAGGTGTGAACTACACCATCGACCTTACCAACGACGAGGCATCGGGATTCGACTCCGCCATCGCAGAGTACGTAGCGAACGCGAACAGGGTGGGCGGACGCCGCAGGAGGGCCCCGGGCAGGCCGGCCAGTGAGTACAGCGCCAAGGAAGTTCGCACCTGGGCCAAGGAGCAGGGGATCGAGGTACCTGATCGCGGGCGGATCCCGTTCGAAATCCTCGAGAAGTACCGAGCCGCTCACTGAGGTGCAGGTCGATTACCGGCAGGTGATCTGCGACCCGAGCCTTCTAGCAACTCGGTACGGGCAGATCTGGGTCGACCGGCTGGGGGCGCACGGCGCTCCCCAGGAGTCCGTAGCAGTGCCGAAAGCGTTCTTCGAGCTGAGTGATGAGTGGGCGGGCTGGGCGTAGCGAGGCTGGTTCGGCATCCGACACCGGGACTGGGTCTGGGTTGCGGAGGTACCCGGTCACGTTACGCACTTCGACGATCGAATGGAATGCGGCGACGCGGTCTCCTGGGAACCAGAAACGACGCGACCGACGACGCTGCAGGTCTGGATGGCCCTCAGAGCGGGTCACATGCTGGTGGCTCGTCGGCCTCGCACGCTCGACGTCCTTGCGAGAGCTGGCGTCACCCTCCGCGTGATGTCGGCTGCACGATGGGAACGTGATGGCCTGTCTGTTCCGCGACCAGCACTCTCTCGCGAACTGACCGAGGCACTGGAACGCCGGACGCGCTTCTGGTGTGTGCTGGACGAGCACGAACAGGATGCACTGCGCGTGCTGGACCGAGGCTGGGAGACGCGACGGTAGTTAGGCGGTCGCGTCTGCCGAGTGGCGCCCTGAGCGACATCACGCGTCTCCTCTCTCGATTACCACCGTATGGTCCTCACGGGCGAGGATCGCGCCTCTACCATGTTGTAAGGGTGAGGAGGTGCAGGACGTGACCCAGGCCGACATTCGTCGAGTGACGGTCGAGGCCGCACACGTCACCTCAGTGTCTACTGTCCGACGAGCCATACGAACCCCGGAGGTGGGAGTCGGTCACTCGCTGACTGGAATGCGTGCCGCCGGACTCATCGCCCGCTGCGCCACGGTCGAAGACGCCCTGTCGGCGGCATCGCGTTGGATGCTCGCGTCGCGCCGCAGTGAATGGGTCTACAAGAACGCGATCGCAAACCAGCTCCTGCTCCAGAGACACGGTCTCGACAATGCCGCGATCATCAACGAACTGAAGATCGGTACCTCCGTCGCGGATTGCGTCATCGTCAACGGACGCGCCACCGTGTACGAGATCAAGTCGGAACTAGACAATCCGGCGAAGTTGCTGAAGCAGCTTCGTGACTACCGGACTGCCTTCAAGCGCGTCGTGCTGGTGACACACCAATCGCTCTTGGCGGCGTATGGTGAACTACTTGTCGACGAACCTGTTGGCTTGGTGTCGATGAACTCGCGTGGACGGCTCCGGACGGTTCGAGCGCCCGTCGACCACACAGATGACCTCGCCATCGGTGCCATGATGAAGACGCTCCGTCGCTCCGAGTTCTTGCGGATCGCGGAGCAGATCGCCGGCGAAGCGATCGACGTTCCAGCCACCGCGCTCTTTAGGCGTTGTCTCGATATCAGTCGATCCGTGTCAGATGTGGACTACTGTCGCCTCCACGAGCAGGAGCTTCGCAAGCGTAAGGCGCGGGCCGGTGCAGCATTGGGGGACAAGCGGTTCGAGGACGCGCGTCACCAGCTTCTCACCATCAACCCGACGTCGGCGCAACTTGAGAAGCTCGCGGATTGGATGTCCAGGAGGGCGTAGATGTACCTGCCGTACGTTCGGGGTAAGCAGTTCGACCTCCTTGCCCTGAAGGAGATGGCGCCGCATCTAGCAGCAAACCCGCAGATCCTTCCGGTCATCGAGCCAGTGCGCGCACGCGGCGAGGCGTTGATCAGATGCGTCGATGCGCTCTCGGTCGCCGATGTACCGGTAACGGTCGTGGTCAATCCCGGTGTTGGCGAGCTTGCCGGGGGAGACGGGCACCGTTCCGTGATCGCGCTCCTCGAGCGCTGCAAGTACCGGTCGCACCTTCGCCTTGCAGTTCTGGTGCGCGCGGGACTCAACGTTGGCGACGTCCTCCGTGCGGTCAACGCGAGCTCGTTGGCGAGTTGCACAATCGACCTGGTCCATCAGGAGTTCGCGGGGGCGGCAGGCGTCGCTGATCTAGTGGGCGCTACATCGCTCCACCTACTTCACGAGAAGGCTGTCGTACGTCGCTACCGGACCCCGCCGCTGGACGGAGGACTCGTCAAGTTCGAGGATCGTTTTCCGGCGCAGCGCACCAACCTACAGTATGTGGGAGTCCCGGCCAGTCTATTCACCGACGACAACATCTACTACGCCCAAGATGGATATGCAGGCTGGGGAGATTACGCAACGATCGGCGACGTCTATTCCGAGGGCGGTTCTTCGCCAAGAGCGGTAGCAATCCATCTGACGTATCTAAATCGTGATGACGACGCCATATGGATCCGACACTTCTGCTCAGAGAGTAACGAGGATACAGCGGACACTCCGGGAAAGTTCGGCGAGGCAGTGGCGAATCTCGTCGCTTTCTGCGACGGTTACCGCCTCGACAACCCGGCCGTCGCGGCGTTCCGTTCTTACGCCAGCAGTGGAGCTTTCCCCGGCCTCGGTATGGTCAAGAAGCTCTCGATTCAGAACCATTTGTACGTCGCGACCGAGGCGATGACGAAGACGCTGCCATGAGGGTGTGCGCCGGGTGCTTCCGAGACGAGGGCCCGCTGCCGCTCACCACCGAGGACGGCCCACTGGGGAAGTGCGATCTTTGCGGTGGCGCCGGCGTGCACGTGTGGGACGTCGTGCAGTGGGGTGATCACGTCGCCCGGATCCTCGACATGTACGAACCGAGCAGTCAGCCGTCCGCCCGGCCGATCCACGAGCGCGTGGCGCGAGACTGGGAACTTTTCACATTCGACGACCTAAACCTGGTGTACGACTTCCTCGAGGCAGCCTTGGGTGGGCCAGGCACGTACGCACTACTCGATTCACGTGAGCCGGTTCTCCCGCGCTACGACCTCGACGGAGCTGCTGCCAACCATAAGGGACGCTGGGACGAGTTCAGAGAGGCCCTTATCGGCCAGAATAGGTACTTCCCAGATGTCGATTTCGATCTTCAGTATCTGCGGGAACTCGTCGAAGGCAACCAAGGGACTATCGTGCCGGGTCTTCCCCTCTACCGTGCCCGGGCCGTCTCAGTGGGCGAGCGGTTGCCTCGGGAAAAGATGGGTGTGCCGCCGCCAAACCGCGTTTCGGGCGGGCGGGGAAATCCGGTGGGTATCGCCCATCTCTACCTCGCTAGCGATGTCGACACTTGTATGCGCGAATGTCGCGCGCAATTCAACGGTGATGTGGCGGTGGCGACCTTTGAGGTTATTGAAGAGCTGACATATCTCGATCTCGCCGACTTGAAGCCCGCGAATCCCTTCGTGCTAGGCGACGACGGCGCCGCGGATGGCGTCAATCCACTGGTGCAGAGCCTCGTCGCTACTCAGTTTCTGGGAGAGCTTGGCCGCGAGCTTTCCGTGCCGACGAGACCCGGCGAGAATCAAATTGAGTACGTGCCGACCCAGTATCTATGTGAGTTCGTGAAGTCACTTGGTGTAGGAGGGATCCGCTACAAGAGCTCGCTTCGGCCAGACGGGTGGAACATCGTGCTCTTCGATCCGGAAATGGCGCAACAGACTGCTGACGTTCTTCACTTCCACGTCACGGATCTAACCCTGACGTATGAAGAGTTACCGAGCGCGTGACAGGACATCTCGAACACGCCGAGGGTGCGGCAAGTCCGATGCTGCTGAGCGCGCTCGACCAGGGTGAGCCGCGGGAGCTTGCCTTCTCGGCCATCGAGTCCGTGCGCCACGAGATACTTCGGCGCCTCGACCAGAAGGCACTGCCAACGTAGGTCCGGGTGCCGAGATTGGTTGTTTCGTACCATGGTGAGAACCCGACGAACAGCTCTTGGCTGGATATCGGGCTCTTTACAGACCGGGGTGTAGTTGAGGTCTGAAGCCACCGGTTTCGAGCAGGCTCCTGGCGATGTAGTTGGTCAGGTTACGCAAGCCGAGCGCGCTGCCGCGCAGGTGCTCGAGCCGTCCGTTGATGGCCTCGGTGGGTCCGTTGCTGGTGCCGGGTCGGTCGAAGTAGGCCAGCACGTCGACGGCGCGCTTCTTCAGGGTCCGGCCAAGGGTGATGACCTCGAATAGGGCGGGGGGGGGTACGCCGGCGCTGACCGAGTCGATGACCGCGGCCATGAGCTCAAGTCCACGGCGGCGGTCGGGTTCGCGGTAGGCGGTGATCATCCGCTGGTAGATCCCCCAGGTCGCCTCGACTTCGGCGTGCCTGTCGTCGGCGAAGAGGGCTCGTAGCCGGTCGGCTTGCTTGTCGGTGAGCAGCTCGGCGCCGGTGTGCAAGGTCCGCCGGGCGCGGTAAAGCGGGTCATCGCGTCTGCCGCGGTGCCCGTGGAGGTCTTGTTGGACCCGACGCCGGCACCGGTCCAGCGCGTCGCCGGCCATGCGGACCACGTGGAAGGGATCCATCACCGCCACCGCGTCCGGCAGCTCCTCGACCGCGGCGGTCTTGAAGCCGGTGAACCCGTCCATCGCGACCACCCGTCCGCCCCGGCGCCAGTCCTCGGGGCGCTCGGCGAGCCAGGTCTTGAACACCTTCTTCGACCGGCCCTCGACCATGTCCAACAGCCGCGCGGGTCCGGTGCCCTCGCGGATGCCGGTCAGGTCGATGATCACGGTGGCGTACTTGTCGCCGCGCTTGGTGTGGCGCCACACGTGCTGATCACCCCGATCGCGGTGACACCGTCGTAGCGGTGTTCGTCCTCGATCAGGACCCGTCTGCCTTCGGCCAAGACGGCGTCGTTGGCGTTGCCCCACGCGACTCCGAGGGCCTCGGCGACGCGACTCATCGTCACGTGGGCGACCACGATCGCTTCTAGTGCTCACCGCAGCCCGCGGCGTGAGAGCTTGGCTCGAGGTTCGGCGGCGGGGCTGGTGTCTTGGCGCCACACATGACCGCACTCGCCGCAGCGGTAAGTTGAGTCCAACGATGGCGAGCACCTGCGGGCGCAAGGTGCGGACGTCCGAAAGCTGGCTGGCAATCAGGACGTATATCGATCCGAGGAGTAGTGAGCCGGCCACGAGCGATGCTCGAAGGCTAGTGATCGGGACTACCACGCGTGCGGCTGTTGAGAACCTTCCCGAGTTCCCTCGAGCCGCTAGGTTGCCGCTATGCATTCACTCGACGGGCAGCTGACTGCCGCCGCGCCGATCCCTTGAAGCTCAGCATGGAGCGCAGAGCCCGCAGACGTCCCACGCCATGCGATCGACGCTGTTAGAAAGGCGCCGCAATCAGGAAGATCAGCCACACCAGCGATATCGCCGGTAAGCGAACAACTTCAGGCAGCGGCAGGCTCCGTCAATGATGGGCGCAGACCTCCACTGCCGGCAGCCGGTCGACACCAACTCGCTCTACAGCCGCCACCAGGACGTCGCTCGGCGCACAGCCGAGGGCCTGTCCAAACGCGACATCATTCGCCGCCTCAAGCGATACCTCGCCCGCGAGGTCTACCAAGCCGTCCTGACCGACCACCGCGCCCGCCAGAGCTCCACGAAACAGCACCCCACCGAAGTCCTGACCTATAGGGGCGTCAGTGACGATCGACGCGCACCTATTGCGGCACCACCATGGAGGCCAACTCCCGGCAACTAGCGAGGCCGCTCGGCCACCAGCCGTCCCTGAGTCGTTGGACCGTGTAAACGCGGTCCACGTGGCCCACGTCGTCCACAACGTGCACAGATGCGCTGTTCTCGTCAGTCGGCGAGTCCGCCACGCGCAGGTCAGCTTCGGGTTCGAGCGGTCGTACGGCCGATACCGGGTCGGGCTTGCCGGGGCCGGGCACATCGAGATCGAGCGTGTAGTAGTCATCAGCGGGGCAGGAGAGCCCGGCCGAGTCATCGTGATCGCCCACGGGTGGAACCGCTGAATCGCTGCGGGTCACAGCCCAGATAGAGACGCCCACAGCCGCCACCAGCACGGCCGTTGCCACGGCCGTCCACGCCCCGCGGCGAGGTCGATGCCCCACGATACCTGCCACATCGTGGTCTATCGCCTGCGCTTCTGCCTGCCGTTGTTCGGTCTGCCGCGACATCACACCGCTCCTCTTCCATAGCCTAGGTTGAACAGACGCTCGCCCCAGCGGCACCCGGCGTGTCATTGTGGACGCCAGCAGCATCTGTTTCTTGGGACGTGTGAGAGGAGCCCCGGGTTCCGCTCTAGTTGTCCATCGGCAGCGACCGATTCCCGTCCCGATCGAGTTAGTCGCTGCGAAACCGTAGAGAGTCAGTAGGATCACTACGCGCGGGACGGAGCGTGATCCGACAGGTACTGCGCAACGTTGTCGATCGTCTGTAGGGCCGCCGCTTCCCGGTAGGCAAGGGTGTCTACCTCTGACGTGGCGACTCGCCGCCCCTGGCTGCCAGGCACGAGACCGCCGAGGCTCGTAAGTACAAACTCGCCCTCGGGGCGTCCGAACTCTGGTGGAACGCTACGAAGCATCCAAACGGACACCTGGTCGGTCAGGTCAGGGCGCCCTTCAACAACCAGAGGCCGACCATCCTCGGTCGCAGTGATCATTAGCACGGACACGGAGTCACTCTGCGGCCCACCCTTGATGATGCGTTCCAGCTCCAATTCAAATCGCGTGTAACTCAATCCACCTGACCCCTCTCCGAAGACCACCGGGTCGGGGGTGGCGCTGGCGACTCCTATCCCGATAAAATCACTCGCCCTCCCAACTTCTGCCAGGCTGCTGTCAGCCATGGGATCGTCTGCGACCATAACTGGAGTCTGCGTTTTCGAAGACCCCTCAAGTCTGTCACGAACAGATACTCCACCGACGGTTTGCTGTCCGCATGCGCTCAATGTCAATGTGACAGCGAGGATCACTCCAACTTTGAACCCAACCGCTCCTCGATTAAACACCGACCCCTCCTCAGTACTTGTTGTTCAGCGCGTTCTCGTCGTGGTCATCGAAGTACTCACTGATTGGCGGGGATTCACCCTGCTTCATGGCGGAGGCATCTGCTGACCGGTGACCGAGTCCGCCGACATGGCCGAGTTCATGGGTGGCTGTCTTTCGGCGTTGTTGGCCACTTACGGCGGTGCGCAGGTTCAAGTAGACCGTCTTGTAGGTGCAAGACCCCGAGGACAAGGTGCCACTACAAATCGTGGATCCGTACCAGCCGTCGGGGTATGTCAACGCGTTGAACGAGACATTCGAATTCGAGCACGTCTCCGTCGCATTCACGTCTGTTGCGTCGACGCGGTTGACGCCGGCCGAAGCAGCACTTCCTCCTCCGTTCGGTGCATAAACGCAGATCTTCCAGTTTTTCGAATTGAGGGTGCCCGTTGAAGCACCATTATTGTGACTGGCGCCCGCCGGGGCGGCAGCCAACGTCAGACCGAGTAGCAGGGAGAGAGTCAGAACTTGCTTCATGGAAATACGTTCCTGGCGCGACAACGAAATGTCAAGAGCATCCATCGGGCCCGGGATGCTTCTATGTCGCGTCAGCCGCGGCGAGAAGTAAGTCGGGTCGCTGATGGATGTCCGCCAGGGTGCGGAAGATCTGGCTGGTGACGTAGCGCTTGAGGCAGCGCCGGATCTCCTTGGTCGTCTGGCCCTCGGCCAGTCGTCGTCGGACCTCATCGGCCATGTGGAGGCATGGACGACGGAGACCGTGTCGGCAGAGAGTTGATGCGGGCGCTGGCGACGTGGGGCTCAACGCAGCAGATTCAGCCAGCGGTGTCCGGGTACGGACGACATTGACGAACTAGCTCGGGTCAAGTCCCGGCTAGTGGTGTAGCGCTGCGTTCCTTCGGTGGGGTTGGTCAGGCGGTCAGTGCGGGTAGGTCGTCGGCTCCGATCTCGGT
>Ga0208328_1000331_pt1 | contig 23283 bp, 25 predicted proteins | sample DeeseametaMP2633_FD_184170 | JGI IMG/M metagenome (GOLD analysis project Ga0208328, IMG submission 184170) | Marine microbial communities from the Deep Atlantic Ocean - MP2633 (SPAdes) | ecosystem: Environmental > Aquatic > Marine > Unclassified | place: Northeast of Antigua and Barbuda, North... | reverse complement strand
AACGGCGGCGGGGTGCCGTTCAGCATCACCTGCACCTGCTCGAGCACCGCCTCGATGGGCTCTGGGTCCTTGCGCTTGATCGGGTGGATGCCGGCCTTGACGATCTTCGCCGCCGACGGCCCGCCGATGGCGAGCGCGAAGAGCAGCGCGCAGCCGGTGAGCGCCTCGACCTTGGGCGTGATCTTGTCGTCCTGGTCGTCGTGCTTGCCCTTCTGCTTGGTCACGTTGTCGAAGGCATGCGCCTCGACGAAGCGGTGACCGGTCTTCCAGACATCGTAGACGGCGAACGTCCTGGCCGAGCCGAAATGGGCGCCCAGGTACTCCATGTCGTTGGTGGCGATGGCGATGCGCAGGGGCGTCTCCCCCGGCGCGGGGCCGTCGATCGGCTCGTCTGCTTCAATGACGCGTAGCGTGCGGGACATGCTCGAACTCCTCGGGGATGGGGACGGCGCCGAAGTCAGCGGGCGTCGCACGGTGGTGGATGGACTGGACGGTGTTGGCGACCTCGTAGAGAAAGGCGCGGCTGCCGCGATACCCGACGCGGCACCTGTCCTGCGCGCCGATGCGGTCGAAGACCGGGAAGCCCACGCGCAGCAGCGGCACGTGCAGACGGTGCTCGGCGTGGCGCCCGTGGCTGTGAGTCAGCAGGATCCGGGCACCCTGCTCTTTCGCGCTGCGCTCGAAATCCCCGAGATCGCCAAGGATCACCTCGTCGCAGGGCATGCGCTCGATCAGCGGGCTGTGCTGCGAGGTGGTGACGGCGGTGACGATCTCGGCGCCCATGGAGCTCAGCGCGCTGGACAGCGCGAACATCAGGTCGGGATCGGCGCCGATGGCGACCCGGAGCCCGCCGGTGTGGAAATGCGCATCGAGCGCCGCGTCGATGAGGCGCGAGCGGTCGCGCCTGATCGAGGGCGGCGGGTCCTGCACCCCCGACAGCCCCATGAGCGTGCGCACGAAGGCGTCGACGGGCTTGAGCCCGGTCAGCGACTGGAACACCCGGTAGGGCACCATGGCGCGGTCCTCGATCACCTTGGCGGCGGCGCGCATGCTCTCGCCCACGGCGAGGGTAAAGGCGCTGCGGGCGGCCTTCCCGATGTCCGCGAGAGGCGTGCCCCCCAGCGAATGCCCGGCCCAGCTGTCGCTCACGTGGCCGTCGAGCGAGGTCGAGATGTCGGGCAGCACGATGGGGCTGAGCCCGAAGGCGCGCACCATGCGCACCAGCTCGTCGATGTCGGCGGGCGTCAGGTGCGACCCGCAGAGCAGGTTCACCTGGCGCAGGTCCGGGTCGCGCTCGGTCATGCGCGGCATGAGGGTCTCGCAGATCGCCGTCACCGCCTTGGCCCAGCCGTCCTGCAGCGCGCCGTCGAAATCGGGGGTGCTAGCGTAGACGATCCGGGTGTCGGCGAAATCGTGGCGGCGGGCGACGATCTCCTTCAGCTCGCCCACCACGTCCTCGCCCCGGGTCTCGGTGAGCGCGGTCGAGGCGATGCCGATGAAGGCGGGCGCGGATTTCTTGCGCAGGTTCTCGATGGCCTCCTCGATCTGGTCGGCACCGCCGAGGATCGTCGAGACCTCGTTCATCGCGGTGGTCTGCAACGGTACCGCTTCCTTGAAGTGCCGCACGAGATGGACCATGGCGAAGGCGGTGCAGCCCTGCGAGCCGTGAAACAGCGGCACCGCCCTCTCGATCCCGAGATAGGCCAGCGCGGCGCCGAGCGGGGCCGAGCATTTCAGCGGGTTGGTGCTGAGCGCGCGCTTGGGGTGGATGAGCTTCGCCATGTCAGCAATCCTCGAAATCGGTGGCAGAGGACGGGAAGGCGGTGACGGCTGCCGGACCCGGGTGCCCTGCCCCGGCGTCGCGCGGCGGCAGCGGCGGCACGAGGCTCACCGGCGCGGTCATCCCGGCGGCCCCCGTCACCGGGCATTCCCCGGAGAGCGCGGGCAGCGTGCGGGCTTCGGTCAGCGGCGCGTCCCACGGCGCGGGCGCGCGCAGCTCGGCCCACATCGGGTTGTTCACCGCCCGGTCGATGGCGCGGACGAGATCGACCATGCCCATGTAGCCGGCGTAGGGCTCGTGCTTTTCCTGGTTCACGTCGACCCAGGGCATCTTCGCCTTCAGCGCCACGAACTGCGAGCGTCCGCCCGACATCAGCACGTCGGCGCCGGCCTCCTTCAGCAGCTTGTACATGTCCTTGGGCGCCATGTTGTCGAACATGTGCTTGTCGTCGCCCATGATGTCGACGACGCGGCCCTTGTCCTCTTCGGTGGCCTTGCGGACCGAGGTGCCGATGACCTCCATCCCCAGCTCCTGCAGCGCCGCCACCACCGACCACGACTTGTGGCCGCCGGTGTAGAGCAACACCTTGCGGCCCTCGACGCGCGGGCGGAACGGCTCGAGATCGGCCCGGATCGCGGCCTCCTCTTCGGCGATCAGCGCCTCGCAGCGGTCCAGAAGCTCGGGGTCCGCGCCCTGCGCCACCATCAGGCGGCACATCTGGCGCAGGCTGTCGGAGGTGTCCGAGATGCCGTAGAACGAGCCCTCGAAATAGGGGATGCCGTAGCGCTCCTCGAGCTTGCGGGCGACGTTGATGAGCGCCTTGGAGCAGACCATCATCGTCACCTTGGCGCGGTGCATCATGGCGACCTGCCTGTAGCGCGCGTCGGCGGCGAGCGAGCCCAGGATCCGGATGCCCAGCTTGTCGAGCAGCGGCTTTACCTGCCAGAGTTCGCCGCTGAGGTTGTAGTCGCCGACGATGTTGATGTCGTAGGGGGTCAGCTCCGCGGGCTCGACGGTGCCGATGACGTGGTCGAGCATCGCCTCGCCCGCGAGCTTGTTGCCGAGGTTCTTCGAGCCCACGTAGCCCGGCGCGTTGACCGGGATGCAGGGGGTGCCGAACTTGGCGGTGGCCGCCTTGCAGACCGCGTCGATGTCGTCGCCGATGAGCGCGGGCACGCAGGTGGCGTAGACAAAGACCGCGGGCGGATCCTCGGCCTCGATCACCTCGCGGATGGCGCGGAAGAGCTTCTTCTCGCCGTAGCCCATGACGATGTCGATCTCGGTCATGTCGGTGGTGAAACCGGTGCGGTAGCGCTCGGAGCCCGACGAGGCCGCGCCCCGGTTGTCCCAGCCGTTGCCCTCGCAGGCCAGCGGCGCGTGCACGAGGTGGGCGACGTCGACGATCGGCTGCAGCGCGATCTTGGCGCCGTCGAAGGTGCAGCCCCCGGCGGCGGCGCCCGGCGTCAGCGGCGTGGCGCAGCCCTTCTTGCGCTGCTGCTCGCTCTTCGAGACGTTGGTCCCGCAGGCGGGCTCATCGAAGACATCGGCGATCTTGTTCTTCAGTGCGTCGGCCATGGCGGGATCCCTGTGTTTTACGGGGATCAAGCAACCATCGTGCCAACTCCGGAAGCCGCCTGTTTTCAGCCACTTGGCACGGTCTCGCCAAGGCCGCCGGCTTGTCGCGTTCCCGACAATGAGGTATCCGGGCCAGCGCGCGCGGCGTGCAGAAGCCCCTATCTAATTCTCGCATTCGCATATATCTTTTCTCCTGTCTAAGGGAGGAGACACCAGATGATCAGGAGATACGCGCTTGCCGCCATGCTGGCGGTTGCGCCGCTAATGGCCATGGCAGACGGCAAGACCCATCACGTCGCGATCCACGTCGACCAGAACGACCCGCACACACTCAACATGGCGCTGAACAACGCCCGGAACCTGGCCTCCTACTACGAGGAACAGGGCGACGAGGTGGTGATCGAGATGGTGGCCTATGGCCCCGGTCTGCACATGCTGGTCGACGGGAAGAGCCCGGTGAAGGACCGGATCGAGACCATGTCGCTCGAGCTGCCGATCACTTTCTCGGCCTGCGCCAACACCATCGCGGGGATGGAGAAGAGGACCGGCGAGACGGTGACGCTGCTGGACGAGGCCAAGGTGGTGCCCTCGGGCGTCGTGCGCCTGATCGAGCTGCAGGAAGAGGGCTACGCCTACATCCGGCCCTGAGGCGCCCGCCGCGGTCCACCATCCTGACGGCAGACCGGCCGTGGTGTTTCGCGGCCAACGCGCAAAACGGAGACCCGGCTGCGATTTCCTGCGGCGGACGACCCAAGTGCCGAACCGGCCACGGTCTTCGCTGGCCCATGGTCCGAATGTCGAGCCGTTCGCGACCCCACGCGGCCCGCCATCCAAGGACGCAACCGGCTGCGGTGTCCCGCGGCCCTCGACACGAACACACCGGCAGCGTCGTCCCGCGGCCCACGATCCAAACAGAAAACCGGCCGCGGTGTCCCCGCGGCCGGTGTCGTCTCTGCCCTGCCCGGCTCAGCGGGTCAGGTCGTAGCTGTAGTCGGTCTCGCCCGGGATGATGGTGTCGTCGTCGAGCTTGTCGAACACCGTGTCCAGAAGCTTCACCAGCACGTTCAGCGCGCCCTGATAGCCCATGGTCGGGAAACGGTGGTGGTGGTGGCGGTCGAAGATCGGGAACATCAGACGGATCAGCGGCGTGCCGGTGTCACGCTCGAGATACTTGCCGTAGCTGTTGCCGATCAGCATGTCGCAGGGCTCGGTGTTGAGCAGCGACCGCATGTGCCACAGGTCCTTGCCGGCCCAGACCTGGCCGCGGCTGCCGAAGGGCGACGAGGCCAGAAGCGCTTCCATCTGCCTGGCCCACTTCTTGCCGCCGTTGGTGGCAAGGCAGTGGATCGGCTCGGCGCCCATCTCCATGACGAAGCGGGCCATGGCGTAGACGAAGTCCGGGTCGCCGTAGATGGCGAAGGTCTTGCCGTGCAGATGCGCCTGACTGTCGGCCAGCGCATCCACCAGACGGCCCCGCTCGAGCTTCAGCGAGTCCGGGATCGCCTTGCCGGTGAGCTCGGACACCTTCATCAGGAATTCGTCGGTGGCCTGGATGCCCATGGGATAGTGCAGCGCCGCGGTCTGCTGACCCTTGCCCTCGATGTATTCCAGGGTCTTGGGCGTGCACCATTCCTGCAGGCTGATGGTGGCCTTGGCGTGGATCGCCTCCTTCGCCGCCTCGAGCGAGGTGCCGCCCGCATACATGCGGAACTCGCCGTCCGAGGGGGTGTCGTAGACATCCGACACGTCCGACAGGAAGGTGAAGCCGACCCCCATCTCGTCCAGCATCCGCTTGATCTCGCGGTTGTTGCCGACGGCGAACCCGTCGAAGCCGGGGATGATGTTGATGCTCTCGTTCTCGGTGCGCTCGGCCTTGTCCCAGAAGTGGCTCAGGATGCCCTTTTGCATGTTGTCGTAGCCGTCCACGTGGCTGCCCACGAAGGCCGGGGTGTGGGCGAAGGGCACGTCGTAGTCGGTGGGCACCGACTCCTTCTCCTTGGCCTGCTGGATGAAGGAGTTGAGGTCGTCACCGATGACCTCGGCCATGCAGGTGGTGCTGACCGCGATCATCTTCGGATTGTAGAGCGCCTTGGTGTTGGCGAGGCCGTCCACCATGTTGTTGAGCCCGCCGAACACCGCCGCGTCCTCGGTCATCGACGACGACACGCAGGAGCTCGGCTCCTTGAAGTGCCGCGAGAGGTGCGAGCGGTAATAGGCGACGCAGCCCTGCGAGCCGTGCACGAAGGGCATGGTGGCCTCGTAGCCCTGGCTTGCGAAGACGGCGCCGAGCGGCTGGCAGGCCTTGGCGGGATTCACCGTGAGCGCCTCGCGGGCGAGGTTCTTCTCGCGGTATTCCCAGGACTTGGTCCAGTCGCCGATCTCCTGCACCATCTCGTCGGGATGGCCGCATTCGAACTTCACTTTCTTGTTGGCCAGCATGTCCTTGTATTCGGGCTGCTGGAAGAGCGGTGCGTGATCGAGCACCTTGTCTGCCGACTGAGGCATGGCTGTAATCCTTCTGTTGGCCGTCCACATTCCGAGACGCGCCGGTGATGTGAGGAAGACATTGGCCCGCCGGAGGGCACGGGAGCAGGCCCCCCGGCGGCAGGGGTCACTCGGCGGCGATGGCCGGCCCTGTTTCGGGCTTGTCCCAAGGCGCGTCGTACATCCCCCAGACGGGGTTGTTGATCGCAAGGTCCATGTCGCGGGCGAAGATGGCGAAGCCGTCATAGCCGTGATACGGGCCCGAGTAGTCCCAGCTGTGCATCTGGCGGAACGGGATGCCCATCTTCTGCACCGGGTACTTTTCCTTGATGCCGGACCCGACGAGGTCGGGGCGGATCTTCTCGATGAACTTCTCCAGCTCGTAGCCGGTGACGTCGTCGTAGATCAGCGTGCCTTCCTTCACGTAGTGGCCGGTCCGCTTGTAGTCGTCGTTGTGGCCGAACTCGTAGCCGGTGCCGGCGATGACCATGCCGAGGTCGTCGTAGGCGGTGACCACGTGACGGGGGCGCAGGCCACCGACGTAGAGCATCACCGACTTGCCCTCGAGACGGGGGCGGTACTTGGCGATGACATCGTCGACCAACGGCTGGTACTTGGCGATCACCTTCTCGGCGTTCTCCTGGATCGTCTCGTCGAAGGTCTTCGCGATGGCGCGAAGCGAGGCGGCGATCTGGGTCGGGCCGAAGAAGTTGTATTCCATCCAGCCGATGCCGTATTTCTCTTCCATGTAGCGGCAGATGTAGTTCATCGACCGGTAGCAGTGGATGAGGTTGAGCTTGGCCTGGGGCGCGCGCTCGATCTCGGCGAGGGTCGCGTCGCCGGACCAGTTGCCGACCACGTTGAGGCCCATCTCCTCGAGCAGGATGCGCGAGGCCCAGGCGTCGCCGCCGATGTTGTAGTCGCCGATGACGTTCACGTCGTAGGGCCCGGGCTCGTAGGCCTTCACCGCGTCGCTCTCGGGCTGCTCGAACACCCAGTCGCGCACGGCGTCGTTGGCGATGTGGTGACCCAGCGACTGGGACACGCCGCGGAAGCCTTCGCAGCGGACCGGCACCATGGTCTTGCCGTGTTCCTTCTTCTTCTCCTTCGCCACCGCCTCGATGTCGTCACCGATGAGACCGATCGGGCATTCCGACTGGATCGTGACGCCATTGGCCAGCGGGAAGAGCTCGTTGATCTCGTCGATCGTCTTGCCGAGCTTCTTGTCGCCGCCGAAGACGATGTCCTTTTCCTGGAAGTCGGTGGTGAACTGCATGGTCACGAAGCTGTCCACGCCGGTCTTGCCGATGTAGTAGTTGCGGCGCTGGGACCAGGAATACTGCCCGCAGCCCACGGGACCGTGGGAGATGTGGACCATGTCCTTGACCGGCCCCCAGACCACCCCCTTGGAGCCCGCGTAGGCGCAGCCGCGGATCGTCATCACGCCGGGGATCGACTTGATGTTCGACTTCTGGGTGTCGCACTTGGAGGCGATGCCGGTGGTGGCGTCGGGCTCTTCCTCGGTCGGTTTCGAGACCGTCAGGTGCTTGGCGCGGCGCTTCTTGGCCTTGTCCGGATAGGCGTCGAGCACTTCCTCGATGAGGGCCTCGTAGTCTTCCGGTCCGTTTACGTGATCCTTGGCCATCCTTTTGGCTCCTTCTCGTTCACGGGTTCAGGGGGATGGGGCCGGCGCGGGGCCGGCCCCGGCGTCGGTCTCAGCCGGCCTGCGCTTCGCTGGCCGCGATGGCGGCGAGGCGCTCGTCCTCGGACTGCATGATGCCGAATTCCATCAGCATCTCTTCGAGCTCGTCCATGGTGACGGGGGTCGGGATGACACCCTTGCCCGAGTTGGCGTGGATCTTCTGCGCCAGCTGGCGGTACTCGTCGGCCTGCTTGGATTCCGGTGCGTACTGAAGCACCGTCTGGCGACGCAGTTCCGCGTGCTGCACGATGTTGTCGCGCGGCACGAAGTGGATCAGCTTGGAGCCCAGCTTGGCGGCCATGGCCTCGGCCAGTTCCAGTTCCTTGTCGGTCTGGCGCTCGTTGCAGATCAGGCCGCCGAGGCGCACACCGCCGGAGTTGGCGTATTTCAGGATGCCCTTGGCGATGTTGTTGGCGGCATAGAGCGCCATCATCTCGCCGGACATGACGATGTAGATTTCCTGCGCCTTGTTCTCACGGATCGGCATTGCGAAACCGCCGCAGACCACGTCGCCGAGAACGTCGTAGGAGACGTAGTCGACGTCCTCATAGGCGCCGTTCTCCTCGAGGAAGTTGATGGCGGTGATCACACCGCGGCCGGCGCAGCCGACCCCCGGCTCGGGGCCACCGGATTCGACGCACTTGATGTCCTGGTAGCCGACCTTCAGCACGTCCTCGAGTTCGAGATCCTCGACCGAACCCATCTCGGCGGCCATGTGAAGGACGGTGTCCTGGGCCTTGGAGTTCAGGATCAGACGGGTGGAGTCGGCCTTGGGGTCGCAGCCGACGATCAGGATCTTCTGGCCAAGCTCGACGAGAGCGGCGAGCGTATTCTGCGAGGTGGTCGACTTGCCGATCCCCCCCTTGCCGTAAAAGGCGATCTGACGAAGTTCGCTCATAGCGTGTTCCTTTGGTCTGTTGGGTCGTTTCAATCACACGAGGGTGAGACGGCTCATGACCGCGCTCAGGAACAAATGAGCAGGAAGCGTGCCAAGCTTGGGAATTGCAGAAATGCTTAACGTATCAATGAGTTGACGGAGGCTTCGGGTTTGGAGCAAAGGCGACAAAACCCGACAATCGCCATTGCGCGCTGTCCGACAGGCACAGCCGCTCCCTGCCCGGCCGTGTCAAACTTGCGCCCCGTGAGCCATCGCCTTCGACGTAGCAAATAATTTGAATTGCAAATCAAATTATATACCCCTATCTCGCGACCATGACCCAGGACACCCGCCCTCCCCGATTCCGTTTCGGACTGCGCTTCGCGATGCTCGCCCGTGCCTGGCGCCGGACACTCGACGCGCATCTCGCGCAGGCTGGCCTCACCGACGCCACATGGGTGCCGCTCGTGCACCTGTCGATCTCGGGCGACGGCATCTCGCAGAAGACGCTGGCGCATCTCGTCGGCGTCGACGGATCAAGCCTCGTCCGGGTCATCGACATTCTCAGCCGCGAGGGGCTGGTCGAACGCCGCCCCGACGCAAACGACGGCCGCGCGCGGCTCATCCACCTCACGGCGCAGGGCAAGCGCCGCGTCGCCAAGATCCAGGTAGAGCTCGAGACCGCCGAGGCCGAGATGCTGTGCGACCTCGGCGACGACGAGATCGAGACCATGCTCGACGGGCTCGAGCGCATCGAGGCACGGGTGAAGCGCATGCAGGCCGGCGCCGAACAGGAGACCCCCGCATGACCGCGCAACCGCCTTCCTTCACCCCCCGCAGACTCGACGCCGCCCGGCACCTGCTCTCCCCCGACCACCTGCTGGCGAGCTTCGCGCTGGGGCGTCAGCCGCATTTGCGCAACTCCCTTCTTGCCGGGCTGCAGGCCGGGCTAACGGTGGTGATCGCGCTGCCGCTCTTCTACCTCTCGCCCTACGCGCATCTGGTGGGCTTCGCCGCGCTGGGCGCGCTGGTGGCGCTCTTCGGTCGCTTCGAGCCGCGCGCCGGCCGCAGCCGCAAGGTCCTGCTGGCGGCACTCTGCCAGATCGGGGCCGTGCTCTTCATGTCCGCGGTCAGCTGGTTCGGCGCCGGGGTCTTGCTGCAGCTCCTGCTGCTCGCGCTGGCCTGCGGGGTGTTCTTCTTCATCACCGTGACCGGGCGCTTCGGCCCACCGGGCGCGCTGATCTTCGTCTTCGCCGCGGGCGCCGCGCAGCACCCGGTGACCGGCGGCATCGAGGTGTTCGAGCGTTCGGCCGCCACCGCCGTCGTGGCGCTGCTGGCCTGGGCGATCTGCCTCGCGACCGAGAAGCTCCGTCACCTGCCGACCCCCGAGCGCCCGATGCCCGCCGAGCCGCCCCGCCCGCTCGGCCACCGGCTCATCGCCTCGGCCCGCATTGTCGTGGGCGCGGGCATCGCGCTTTTCGCCAGCCACTCCTTCGGCGCCGATCACCCGATCTGGGCCGCCATGGGCGCGCTCGCCGTGATGCAGGGGCCGCAGCTTCACATCAACATGCACCGCGCATTGCAACGGATGGCGGGCGCGGTGCTGGGCGCGATGCTGGCGTGGGTGATCCTCGTGCAGGACCCGTCGGTCTGGGCGATCATCGCCGCCATCTTCATGCTCCAGCTCCTGACCGAGCTGGTGATCGGCGCGAACTACGGGCTGGGTCAGATCTTCGTGACGCCGATGGCGCTGCTGATGAGCCACCTCGCCGCGCCCGGATCCTCCGGGGCCGAGATGGCGCCCGAGCGCGTGCTCGACACGCTGCTGGGCGCCAGCGTGGGGATCGCCGTGGCGGTGCTGCTCTCGACCCTGGATGACCGCCACCACGTCGCGACCCATCTCGCCAAGCGCTGACAGCCGGGCGCCGGTCAAAAGAACCGGCCAAAAGAAAAGGGCCCCGTGGCAGAAAGCTGCCACGGGGCCCTCATGTTTCCCGGAAGGCCGGTCTTACTCGAAGACGCCGCAGGCGATCCGCCCGCCCGCGTCGCCCGAGGGCTGGCTCTCGTAGTCATCGGCGCCCGAGTGCACGACGAAGGCCGCGCCGTCCTCGTCCATCAGGAACTCCTCGACCGAGAAGTCGGGCTTGAAGGCCTCGACCATCAGCACGCCGTCCTCGCCCACGTGGGCGTTGGGCAGATCGCCCGGGTGCGGGCCGGTCTCGGCCATGATGCCGTGCTCGGCATCGCCCGCGATGTGGCCGCCGGCCGAGCTGAAGTCGTCGGCCGAGCAATCGCCGGACTCGTGCATGTGGATGCCGTGGACGCCCTCGGGGATGTCCGTCAGGTCGACCGTGACATGCGCGGTGCCCGAGGCGGTGTCCTCGACGGTGACGGTGCCGACCGAGTTGCCCTCGGCGTCGTTGACCGTTGCGGTCGCGGTGGCGGCAAGGGCCGGGCCCGCCATGAGGGCGGCGACGGTGCTGAGAAGGGCGAGACGTTTCATCATGAGGTCCTCCGTGTTCGTGTCACGTGATCGTATCACATGGGCCAACCGCCCGCCCGCAGCGCGAGTTCCTCAAACTTCTCGTGACCACCGCCGGGCCGGACCCCGGACCTGCCCGCAAAGGCTGCTCCTGACAGGCTCCGGGCCGGAAAAAGAAAAAACGCCCCCGCAGTGACCTGCGAGGGCGTCCGATCTGGTCGGGACCGGCAAGCGCCCGTCCCCGTCGTCCGATCACTCGGCGGCGACGGCCTGCTTGAGGTAGGACAGCAGGGTCTCGGGCGAGGACTCGCCATAGGGATCGTCCGGGCAGTTGTCCATCAGGCCGGGCTCTTCGAACCATGCCTCGATCACGCCGTCGTTGACGATGACCGCATAGCGCCAGGAGCGCGGACCGAAGCCGAGGTTGTCCTTGTTCACCAGCATGCCCATGCGGCGGGTGAATTCGCCCGAGCCATCGGGGATGACCTTGACGTTCTTGATGCCCTGGGCCTTGGCCCACTGGTTCATCACGAAGCTGTCGTTGACCGACAGGCAGTAGATCTCGTCGATGCCGTTGGCCTTGAACTCTTCGAAGTTGTTCTCGAAGCCCGGCAGCTGGTAGGTCGAGCAGGTCGGCGTGAAGGCGCCCGGCAGCGAGAACAGGATCACGCGCTTGCCTGCGAAGTAGTCGGCAGTGGTCATGTCCTGCCAGCGGAACGGGTTCGGGCCCTCAATGGAGTCGTCGCGCACGCGGGTGCGGAAGGTGACATCGGGCAGCTTGGCGTTGGTTTTCATGGCTTCACTCCTGTCGAAAACACAATCTGTCTCTGTGCATCCGGCGCGGGGCCGGACTCTCCTCCCGAAGCGTGTGCAAGGCGGGTCGACCGTCGAACCCGGGAGGCACGGAACTGGTGAAGCAAGCTCCGTGCCAGCCCGCCCTCCCCGACGGAAAGCCATGCAGCACGAGGCGCTTGTCGGCCGTCATGACGGAATTGTCGAGTCCCGGACGGGACTTTTCCCGACATCAATCTTCCGCGCAGCGGGCGCCTGCCGAGGGGGCCGGCAATTGCACGATTTCCACTGCTTGCGGAAAGCCGCCCGCCGCCGGTTCGAGGCGTCCCATCATCGCGGGCGTCGCCAGCATCGTGCCATCGTCGGCGATCATCAGCACCGAATCGACGCCCATGTCGGCGGCGACCTGCGGCCAGTCGTGGCGGCCCGCGACCGAGAGCGCCGTGGCCGCCGCATCGGCGCGGCTGCCGTCGGTGTCCAGCACCGAGACCGAGACGATCTCCTGCACCGGCCAGCCGCTGCGCGGGTCGATGATGTGGGCAAAGCGCGCGCCGTCGTGTTCGAAGAAGCGCTCGTAATTGCCCGAGGTGTAGAGCACCTCGCCCGGCGCCAGCGAGATCGCGCCCACCGCGCCCCAGACGAAGGGATCGCGGATCGCGACGCGCCATGCCCGGTCGCCATGGCTGCCGATGACGTTGACGTCGCCGCCGGCATTGAGCACCGCGTCGCCAATGCCACGCGCCTGCAGCAGCGCGCCCGCGAGGTCCAGCGCCGCGCCCTTGGCATAGCCGCCGAGGTCGAGCTGCACCGCCGGGTTCACCGAGGCGACCGTGTCGCCGTCGAAGCGCAGGTCGCTCATCCGAGGCGCGCGGGCCGCAAGCGCCGCGACGGCGGCGGCATCGGGCATTTCGCCTTCGGGCGGGCTGTCCTCGTGGAAACCCCAGAGCGCCACCAGCGCGCCAATGGCGGGATCGAATCGCCCGCCGCTCAGGCAGGACAGCGCGGCGCCCTCGCGCAGCAGATCCGCGAGCCGGGCATCGGTGCGGAACGCCCCGCCCTCGGCGATCGCGGCGTTGAGCTCGCCAAGCTCTCCCGCCTCCCACGCGTGCCAGTCGCGATGCAGCGTCTGGAACAGCGCGCCCACCTCGGCACTGGCCTCGCGGGCGGCGGAATCCTCGGCGCCGTGGATCACCAGCTCGACCAGCGTGCCGAAGACGTAGAGGGTTTCGTGATGGTCCGGATCTGGCTGCGCGGCGCGGCCCGCACCAAAGCAGAGCAGCGCGATGCCGAGCCCACCCGCGATCACCGTCCGGCGGAGCCCGAGCGGGGTCATGATCCTGCCCCGTGGCGCGAGCCGGGCGTCACCCGCTCGACCCGCAGCCCCGCGAGCATCCGGCCCCGCCGCTCGGCAAGGCGCAGCGGCGCGAAGGAGAGCGCCAGCACCGGAAGGCAGAGCAGCGCCACCGCGGGCTCGGGCAGTCCGAGCCCCGAGAACACCCCGGCCGCCGCGACCAGCGTCCCCGCGGGCAGCAGGTAGGCCAGCCCCGCGGTCCCGACCAGCGCCGCCCCCGGCAGCGCCAGCTCGACGGTGTCGCCGGGCCTCACGCCGGGACTCAGCGGCAGGGTCAGCGCGAGCGCGCCGCCGCCGGTCAACTCGCCGAGCGCCGCGGTGGCGCAGCCGCGCTTGGCGGCACAGGCGGCGCAGGCGGACATCCTTGCCCCTTCGACGCGCATCACCTCGCCATCGACCGCGACCACGGTCAGGGTCTGGACGAGCGCGCGGTCGTCATCGCAGCCGGGCTCCCGCATCGTGGGGCCTCATTCGGCCGGGACGATGCAGTCGGGCTCCATGCACACGGATAGGCACTGCGGCATGTCGTGATCCGGCTCGCATTCGGTGCAGGTGGCGGCGTTGATGTAGAACACGCCCTTGCGCGGGACGATGGCGCCGGTCGGGCAGACCGGTTCGCAATCGCCGCAGGAGGTGCAGAGGTCGGCAACGATGGACATCGCCATGGGGAGGTTCCTTTCTTCGCTTCGGTCATGCGCCCGCAGGCGCGGAGGGGTTCAGTCGTCGCGGCGGTGGCGGGCTCAGCCCGGCCGCACCTTCACGGCCCCGCCCAGCACCTGGCACTGGCAGGCGAGCCGGTCATTGTGGCCGGCGAGGTTTTCCTTCAGCACCCGCAGCTCGAGCGCCGAGGGCTCGGACAGGTTCTCGGCGCCCTCGATCACGCGGGTCAGGCAGGTGCCGCAATCCCCCTCGCGGCAGCCGTAGGTGATGCCGGCGCCGATCTTCTCGGAGATCTCGATGATCCGGGTGCCGGCGGGCACGTTCACCGTCAGGTCGACGTCGGTGAAGGTGAGCTGTGACTTCGCCATGGCGGCCTCCTGATCCTCGCGCCTCCGAGGGCGGAGGCTTTCAAGGGGGGATCAGCAAGGACCGTGCCAAGCTCGTTGTCTCACGGCGGTGGCCCGATCCGGCGATGACGGGCCCGTGTGCCAAGTCGCGCAGGGCCCCTGTCGGACATTTTGTCGGCAACCCGACAACCGGCCTGCCGGCGCCGACATCCGCCGCCCCGCGACGCAGGCGGCACGCCAATCCCACAGCCCCTGCGCCCCAGAAGCTCTGCGCGAAAAGCGCCGGCGCGACGCGACGTGCAAGGCCCCGGAGACCGCTTGGCACGGTGCTTGCTTCGACAACCGCCAAGGACGCCGACGCCACCCGGGGCCACCAGACGCAGCCCCGGGACAGGCGCCCTCCCGAAGCCTGACGGAGACCCGCATGCAAGAGTTCTTCATGATCCTGCTCGGCACGGCGCTGGTGAACAACGTGGTGCTGGTGAAGTTCCTCGGCCTCTGCCCGTTCATGGGCGTGTCGCGCAAGATCGACGCGGCGGTGGGCATGGGGCTTGCCACCACCTTCGTGCTGACGCTGGCCTCGCTGGCAAGCTGGGCGGTCGAGACCCTGATCCTGATCCCGCTCGACCTCGGCTTCCTGCGCATTCTCAGCTTCATCCTCGTGATTGCCGCCATCGTGCAGTTCACTGAGGTCGTCATGCGCAAGCTCGCGCCGGGGCTTTACCGGGCGCTCGGCATCTACCTGCCGCTCATCACCACCAACTGCGCGGTGCTGGGGGTGGCGCTGCTGAACATCCAGGAGCGCCACGGCTTCGCGCAGAGCCTGCTCTACGGCTTCGGCTCGGCGCTGGGGTTCACCGTGGTGCTCGTGATCTTCGCCGGCATGCGCGAGCGGCTGGCGCAACTGTCGGTGCCCGCGCCCTTTGCCGGGCCGCCCATCGCCTTCATCTCGGCCGGCCTGCTGTCCATGGCGTTCATGGGCTTCGCGGGCCTCGTGCCGAACTGATCCAGGGAGACCAGACGCAGATGATTGCCGCCGCCGCCTCCATGTCCGCCCTCGGGCTCGGTCTCGGGCTCCTGCTCGGGGCCGCCGCCAGGAAGTTCCACGTCGAGACGCCGCCGGTGATCGACGAGATGGAAAAGGTCCTGCCCGGCACCAACTGCGGCCAGTGCGGCTATCCCGGCTGCCGGGGCGCCTCCGAGGCCATTGCCGGGGGCACCGCCCCGGTGACGCTCTGCCCGCCCGGGGGCCGCGACGTGGCGCTGCAGCTGGCAGAGATCGTCGGCGTCGACTGCGGCGGCGGGGCGGACCTGTCGGGCATGACCGAGATCGAGCCGCAGGTGGCATTCATCTTCGAGGACCACTGCACCGGCTGCACCAAGTGCTTCAAGCGCTGCCCGACCGACGCCATCGTGGGCGCCGCCAAGCAGATCCACACGGTGATCTGGGACGCCTGCACCGGCTGCGATGCCTGCGCGCAGGTCTGCCCGACCGAGGCGATCATCCTGCGCTCGAAGCCCCGCACCCTGAAGAGCTGGTACTGGGAGAAGCCCGCCGCCGCCTTCAGCGAGGGAGGTCGTGCGTAACATGGGCGCGTTCTTCTCCTCCCTCTTCTCGCGGGTGCGCGGCGGGGTCCATCCCGAGACCCGCAAGTTCCTGAGCGCGGGCTGCGCGACCGAGCCTGTGCCGGTCCCCGGCCTGTTGCGGGTGCCTTTGCAGCAGCATATCGGCGCCCCGGCCGAGCCGCTGGTCTCGCGCGATGACCACGTGCTCAAGGGCCAGCTCATCGCCCGCTCGCGCGGGCCGATCTCGGCCAACCTGCACGCGCCGACCTCGGGCACGGTGATCGCCGTCGGGCATTTTCCCGCGCCCCACCCCTCGGGGCTGCCAGTGCCCACCATCACCATCCGCGCCGACGGCAAGGACAAATGGGGCCCCCGCCTGCCGCGGCTGCGCCCCGAGGATGCCGATCCCGAGGAAATCGCCGCCCGCGTCGCCGAGGCGGGCATCGTCGGCATGGGCGGCGCCACCTTCCCCGCCGCGGTCAAGCTGAACCTCCGCGACCGCTACGCCCTGCACACGCTCATCATCAACGCCGCGGAATGCGAGCCCTACCTCACCTGCGACGACCGCCTGCTGCGCGAGAGCGCCGAGGAGGTGGCGGATGGCGCGGGCATCATGGCCCGGGCGCTTGGCGTCGCGCGGATCATCGTCGCCATCGAGAGCAACAAACCCGAGGCCGCCGCCGCCATGCGCCGCCACAACATCGGCATGGGCTACCCGCTCGAGGTCCGCATGGTGCCGACGCAATATCCGATGGGCTCGGAAAAGCATCTCGTACGGGCGGTGACCGGGCTCGAGACCCCGGCCCGCGCGCTGACTGCCGAGCTGGGGGTGGTGGTGCACAACGCCGCCACCGCGCAGGCGGTGCACCACGCGGTGCGCTACGGCGAGCCGCTGATCGCGCGCAACGTCACCGTCTCGGGGCGCGGCATCGCCCGGCCCGCGAACCTGCGGGTGCTCATCGGCACGCCCGTCGCGGATCTGGTCGCGCATTGCGGCGGCTTCACCGAAGAGCCCGAGCGCCTGCTGCTCGGCGGGCCGATGATGGGCCAGCCGATCGACAACCTCCGGGTGCCCATCGTCAAGGGCACCAACGGCATCCTCGCACTGACCCGGGCCGAGACCCGCAAGGCCGAGACCATGCCCTGCATCCGCTGCGGCACCTGCGTGCAGGTCTGCCCCTGCGGCCTCACGCCTTTCGAGCTCAACGCCCGCATCCAGGCGGACGATCTCGAGGGCGCCACCAGGGTCGGGCTGATGGATTGCGTCTCGTGCGGATGCTGCTCGTTCATCTGCCCGTCGAGCATTCCGCTGGTGCAGGGCTTCAACTTCGCCAAGGGAAAGCTCGCCGAGAAGGACGCCCGCAAGCACCAGCAGGAAGAGACCAGGCGGCTGGCCGAGGCCCGCACCGCGCGGGAAGAGGCCATCGCCGAGGCCAAGCGCGCTGCCATGGCCAAGCGCAAGGCCGACATGGCCGCGAAGAAGACGCGCGAGGAGGACGCCGCCGCGCAGGGCGCCGGTGACCCGTCGGCGGAACCGCAAGCGGAGGCGGTGAAATGAAGACGCTCATCCTGGCCAGCGCGCCGCACACCCATTCGATGTTCACCGTGTCGCGCACCATGGTGGCGGTCATGGTCTGCCTCAGCCCCGCCACCGCGCTCGGGCTCTACCAGTTCGGCTGGCCGGCGGCGCTGCTGTTCCTCGTCACCCTGCTGGCGGCCTGGCTCTTCGAACTGCTGTGCCTCGTGGTGGCTGGCCGCCCGGTGGCGCCCTTCGCCCGCGACGGCTCGGCGCTGCTCACCGGCTGGCTCGTGGCCATGACCCTGCCGCCCTGGGCACCGTGGTGGGTGGGCGTCGTGGGCGCGGGCATCGCCATCGTGATCGGCAAGCACCTTTTCGGCGGGCTCGGCCAGAACCTCTTCAACCCCGCCATGGTGTCGCGCGCCATGCTGCTGATCGCCCTGCCCGTCCCGATGACGCAATGGGTGGTGCCCATGGATCCGACGCGCGAACCCTCGCTGCCCGAAGCGCTTGCCATCACCTTCGGCGGTGGGGCGCCCGTGGACGCGGTCAGCAGCGCCTCGGTGCTGGGCACCCTGCAGAGCCAGCTCGACGCGGGCACGCCGATGGCGCAGATCCTGCAGCAGATCCCCGACCTGCACGCGCAGCTCACCGGCTTCATGGCGGGCAGCCTCGGCGAGACCAGCGCGCTGCTGCTGCTCGCAGGCGGGCTCTGCCTCGTGTTCCTGCGCATCATCACCGTGGTGACGCCCGCCGCCGTTCTGGGATCGCTCTTCACGCTGGCGGGCATCGCCTGGCTGATCGCGCCCGACCGCTTTCCGCCGCCGCTCATGCACCTGACCTCGGGGGCGACGATGCTCTCCGCCTTCTTCATCGCCACCGACTACGTGACCTCGCCGGTGACGCAGATGGGCAAGCTGGTCTACGGCATCGGCATCGGCGCGCTGATCTTCGTGATCCGCAGCTTCGGCGCCTTCCCCGAGGGCGTGGCCTTCGCGGTGCTTTTGATGAACGCCTGCACGCCGCTCATCGACACCTACATCCGCCCCCGCATCTTCGGCCGTACCCGCTCGGGCAAGCCGCTGTCGCTGGGAGAGAAGCCATGAGCGACGCGCCCCACACCCCGCGCCTGCCGCTCGCCGCGCGGCTGAAAGGCGCCATCGCCAACCCCGGGGTGCTGCTCGCGGCGTTTTCGCTGGCGACCGCGCTGATCCTCGCCGGGTCGGACGAGCTGACCAGCGCCGCCATCGCGACCCGCGCCACCGAGGACCTCTACGCCTCGCTGTCGCAGGTGGTGCCCGACGGGCTGCACGATAACGACCTTACCGCCGACACGCGGGTGATCGCCGATGCCGTGGAGGGCGAGGTGCCGGTCTATCTCGCCACCGCAGGCGGCACCCTCACCGCCGTGGCCTTCGGGCTCACCGGTTACGGCTACGGAGGCCCGATCCGGGTGCTGATCGGCATCGCCCCCGATGGCGTGCTGCTGGGCGTGCGGGTGCTGTCCCATGCCGAGACGCCGGGGCTGGGCGACAAGATCGAGCTTGCCAAGAGCGACTGGATCGCGGGCTTTACCGGCCATTCACTGACCGATCCCGCCCCCGAGGGCTGGAAGGTGCGCGAGGACGGCGGCGTCTTCGACCAGTTCTCGGGCGCCACCATCACCCCGCGCGCGGTCGTGGGCACCGTCCACCGCGGGCTCGCGTTCTTCGCGCGCAACCGCGACGCGCTGCTGGCAGCACAGGAGGCAGGCTGATGTCCGACACCTACGGCAAGATCGCCCGCGACGGGCTTTGGGACAACAACGTGGTCTTCGGCCAGATGCTGGCGCTCTGCCCGCTGCTGGCCGTGACCGGGACCGCCACCAACGGGCTTGGCATGGGGCTCGCGACCACGGCGGTGCTGGTGGCCTCGGGACTGGCGGTGTCGCTGCTGCGCGGCGCCATTCTGCCCGAGATCCGCATCCCGGCCTTCGTGCTGGTGATCGCCTGCATCGTCACCGTGGTCGACATGGCGCTCAATGCCTGGAGCCACGACCTGCACAAGGTGCTCGGCCTCTTCATCCCGCTCATCGTCACCAACTGCGCCATCCTCGGCCGCGCCGAGGCCTTCGCCTCGCGCAACAGGCCGCTGGCCTCGGCCTTCGACGGGCTGATGATGGGGCTCGGTTTCACCGCGGCACTGGTGGTGCTTGGCGCGGTGCGCGAGATCCTCGGCTCGGGAACACTTTTCGCCAATGCCTCGGTGCTGCTGGGCGAAAGTTTTGGTTTCCTCGAGATCACCGTGATCCCCGAGTACCAAGGCTTCCTGCTGCTGATCCTGCCGCCCGGCGGCTTCATCGTGCTGGGCGTCCTGCTGGCGCTGAAGGCGCTCGCCGACCAGCGCGCCCGCACCGAGGCCGCGCGCGGGGACGCGCCGCAGGGCCGGGTGTTCACCGCCGTTGGCGTGCTGACGCCGCCTGCCCCCGTACCAGATCCCGAAGGAGAGACGTCATGAATGTCGGCATCGCCTACGCCAAGCCCACCGCGCAGATCTGGCGCAGCCTCACCATCGCCGAGGGCGCGACCGTGCGCGACGTGATCGAGGCCTCGGGGCTGCTCGACCAGTTCCCCGAGCTCGACCTCGAGACCAACAAGGTCGGGATCTTCGGCACCGTCGCCAGGCTCGACAAGCCGGTGAAGGAGGGCGACCGGGTCGAGATCTACCGCCCGATCCACCCCGACGCCGAGCTTCTGGAGAAGAAGAGATGACCCGCGCCAAGGCGCCCCGTCCCGGAGGACATGACATGGCCCGCATCACCCGTCGCGGCTTTACCCTTTCGCTGATCGCGGGCGCACTGGCCGCCCCCGCCCTGCTCCGCCCCCAGGCCGCGCGCGCGGTGGTGGTTGGCGGCGGTCCCGCCGGTGCCGAAGCGGCACTGCGGCTGGTCCGCTCGGGCGCGCAGGTCACCCTGATCGAGCGCGATCCCAACCGGCTCGGCGGTGTCGCCGCCGGAGCCTTCGCGAAACCCGGCGCCGGGATCGGTCTCGGGGCGCTGACCGGTGCGGGCGTCGCCGTGGCGCTCGACGAGGTCACCGGCATCGACTGGCGCGACGCCCGCGTGGCGCTGTTCAGCGGCCGGAGGCTGGCCTATGACCGCCTGTTCCTCGCCCCCGGCACCGCCGCGGTGGTCGAGGACATCCCCGGGCTCGATGCCCGCACCCGCCACCTCTGGCCCGCCGCCTGGGGCAGCGCCCGCGAGGCACGGCGCCTGCAGGCCCAGCTCTCGGCCCTGCCCGAGCGTGGCCACGTCGTGCTCCGTCTGCCCGCGCAGCTCGCCCAGCCCGACGCGGCGCTGGCCCGCGCCGAGGCGCTGGCCGCGTGGCTGGCGACACATCGCCCGCAGGCGCGGCTGACGGTTCTGGACGGCGGCGATGGGGGTCTCGGGAAACAGGGCACGGGCCGCTGGCAGCGCGCCACGGTGCTGTCGGTCGACGCCGACCGCGGACGGATCGAGACCGACGCGGGCCGGATCGAGGCCGATGTGGTGAATTTCGTGCCGCCCCAGCAGGCCGGGCTCATCGCCCGTGCGGCGGGGCTCACCGATGCCAGCGGCTGGTGCCCCTGCGATGCCGGCGGTGCCTCGCGACTGCGCGAGGGCGCGGCGATCCTCGGGGATGCGCGCCGCGATGCGCAGCGCACCGTCGAAGGGGCCCTGCGCTCGGTCCGCGACGCGGTCTGAGGCTCAGCGCCCGGCGAGGCCGTCGCGCAGCACGCCCAGCACCGTCTCGCGCGGGGCGTCGGACGAGACGAAGGCCTCGCCGATGCCGCGGGCAAGGATGAAGCGGATGGCGCCGTCGACCACCTTCTTGTCCTGCCCCATGAGCTCGTAGAGCGCCTCGGCCGAGGGCAGCTCGCCGGGAATGTCGGCCAGATCCGCCTTCATCCCCATCTCGCGCAGGTGCACGCGCAGCCGCGACGGATCCTCCTGCGGGCAGAGCCCGAGCCGCGACGACAGCTCGAAGGCCAGCGCGCAGCCGATGGCGACGCCCTCGCCGTGCAGCAGCCGGTCGGAATAGCCGGTGGCCGCCTCGAGCGCGTGGCAGAAGGTGTGGCCGAGGTTGAGCAGCGCCCGGTCGCCCTGCTCGGTCTCGTCACGCACCACGATCTCGGCCTTCATCTCGACCGAGCGGGTGACCGCGCGGGTCAGCGCCGCCGGATCGCGGGATTCCACCGCGCCGGCGTTGTCCTCGAGCCACTCGAAGAACGCCGCATCGCCGAGCAGCCCGTATTTCACCACCTCGCCGTAGCCTGCGAGGAAATCGCGGTCGGTGAGGGTCTGGAGAACGTCGATATCGGCCAGCACCAGCGAGGGCTGGTGGAAGGCGCCGATCAGGTTCTTGCCCGCGGGCGAGTTGATGCCGGTCTTGCCGCCGACCGAGCTGTCGACCTGCGCCAGCAGCGAGGTCGGAATTTGCACGAAGCGCACGCCCCGGCGCAGCACCGCCGCCGCGAAGCCCACGAGGTCGCCGATGACGCCGCCGCCAAGCGCGATCACCACGTCGCGGCGCTCGACCTTCTGGGCCAGCAGCCACTCGACCACACGCTCGAGCTCGCGCCAGCATTTCGTCGCCTCGCCCGGCGTCAGGGTCAGCGCCGCCGAGCCGATGCCCTCGGCCTCGAGCGCCTGCGTCAGCGTCGCCATATGCGCCTCGGCGACGGTCTCGTCGCTGACGATCACCACGCGCGGGCGCTTCAGCAGCGGCGCGATCTCGGCACCGGCGCGGGCCAGCAGCCCCTCTCCGATGCGCACATCATACGCGCGCTCGCCGAGCGCCACGTGAACCGTTCCGGTCATTCCCCGACTTCCTCCGTCAACACATCCGGGCGCGACTTCAGCGCCTCGATCACCCGCTGCGCCATCGCCTCCACCGACTTGCCCTGTTCCGAGGCCACGGTGAGGTCGGACAGCGCGTAGATCGGCACCCGCTTGGTGTAGAGCTCACGCAGCGTGGCATGGGGATCGGCGGTGCGCAGCAGCGGACGCGTGTCCTTGTGCTTCACCCGGTTCCACAGCACCGGCAGCGCCGCATCCAGCCAGACCGCGACGCCGCGCTCGGTGATCATGCGGCGGTTCTCCTCGCGCATGTAGGCCCCGCCGCCGGTGGACAGCACCGAAGGCCGGCCATCGAGCAGCCGTGCGATCACCTGGCTTTCCCGTTCGCGAAAGAACGGCTCGCCATCGCGCGAGAAGATCTCGGCGATGGTCATGTTCGCGGCCAGTTCGATCTCGGCATCCGAATCGCGAAACGGCACACGCAGGGCGTGCGCCAAGGCCTTGCCGACCGCCGTTTTGCCCGCGCCCATCATGCCCACGAGGACCACGGTCTTTTTCAGCTTGAGTGCCTGCACCCTTGTATCTCGGCCATCCATCGCCAATTCTGCCTTTCGAGGCCGTGAATGACGTGAGTTTGCCGAAAAGGCTAGGTATAAGTTCTGAAAAAGACACGAGGCAGGACCAACAAGCATAATGGGACGTATCATCAAATGGCTGTTCATCCTTCTGATCCTCTGCGGGATCGCACTGGTGGGCTATGCCTATGTCGGACCGTTCTTCGGGGCGGATTTTTCGCCGCCGCAGACGGAGATTCGCCAGCCTGTGGAGCTCGATGCGGACTGAGCCCCTCCTCCTGACGCTGTTCATTGCCGCCGCGGGCCCTCTCGCGGCGCAATCTCCGATGTCGGCCATCGACTGGCTCAACGACGACGGGACGGCGAATGCGCCCGCGGTGATGCAGCCGCAGCAGCCGGGTGCGACGCCGATGTTCGGGCTGCCGCAATCGAACGGCCGCTTGCCGCCGCTCAGGCTCGACGAGCCGCCAGTGGCGAGCTCCGTCACCAGCCCCGAGGTCGAGGTGCATCAGCTGGGCCAGCCCTCGCCGGAATCGGCGGGGCTGCTGCCCATGTCGGTCACCGGCCTGCCGCCCAGCCTCTGGCGCGCCAGCGAGGCATCGGTGCTGGTGCCGCTTGTGAATGATGTCGACCCGGCGGTGCCGGCGCTGTCGGCGCTGCTCTTCACGCTGCTGCTGGCCGAGGCCGACGCCCCGCGCGGCTCGGGCGATGGCGCCCCGCTGCTGGCGGCGCGGCTCGACCGGCTGCTGTCGGAAGG
>Ga0208328_1000330_pt1 | contig 23340 bp, 17 predicted proteins | sample DeeseametaMP2633_FD_184170 | JGI IMG/M metagenome (GOLD analysis project Ga0208328, IMG submission 184170) | Marine microbial communities from the Deep Atlantic Ocean - MP2633 (SPAdes) | ecosystem: Environmental > Aquatic > Marine > Unclassified | place: Northeast of Antigua and Barbuda, North... | reverse complement strand
CACCGACCCGCTGGTGGCGGACTCCGACGGCGACGGCCTCACCGACGGCGAGGAGACCTCCGGCTCGGAGAACGACGGCTACGGCAACGAGCCGACCAACCCCAACGCGGCCGACACGGACGGTGACCAGCTCACCGACTCCCAGGAGATCGACCTCACCGGCACCGACCCGAACGAGGCCGACACCGACGGCGACGGCACCTCCGACGCCGACGAGGACCCCGACGGCGACGACCTGACCAACCTCGAGGAGGTCACCGGCTCGGAGAACGACGCCTTCGGCAACGAGCCCACCGACCCGCTCGACGCGGACTCCGACGACGACGACCTGACCGACGGCGAGGAGACCTCCTCCACGCCGGCGACCGACCCGAACACCCCCAACGACGAGCAGAACGTCGTCGACTCCGACGACGACGGGCTGACCGACACCGAGGAGGGCGTGCTCGGCACCGACCCGAACGACCCCGACACCGACGGTGACGGCCTGCTCGACGGTGAGGAGGTCAACACCTACAAGACCGACCCGCTGGACGCCGACACCGACGGCGACACCCTCAGCGACGGCCGCGAGGTCCTCAAGATCGGGTCGAACCCGAAGAAGAAGGACACCGACAAGGACGGTCTCAAGGACGGCCAGGAGGTCAAGCGCTACAAGACCAACCCCCTGAAGAAGGACACCGACGGGGACGGTCTGAAGGACAAGGTCGAGATCAAGGGGACGGCCAACAAGGCCTGGGGCAAGTGCCCGACGAACCCCAAGAGGAAGGACTCCGACCGGGACGGCCTGACCGACCGGGAGGAGATCAAGCGCTACGGCACCGACCCGTGCACCAAGGACACGGACCGCGGCGGTGCCAGCGACGGCAAGGAGGTCCGGGCGGGCAGCGACCCGCTCGACCCCCGCAGCACCCCGGGGTACCCCTGAGGTAGCCCCTTCCGGGGAGGGAACCTGGACCGCACCATGGCGGGGCGGGGCTCCCCTCGGGTCACCTGTGGCCCGAGGGGAGTCTAGGGAGCATCCGCCGTGGCGTGGAGGTCGCCGGCTCGTACCATCGCCACCAGCTGGCGGTGGGCCCGCTCGGCGACCGGGTTCGTCCCCCTCCTGGTGGCCAGCTCCATCACCGCCACCAGGTCCACCGCGCGGGCGCGCTCCAGCAGGGTCGGCTCGTCGACACCTCGTCGCTGCGCCACCGTGCCCAGCACGGCGTCGACGTACGCCGGTGCCCGGTCGAAGCGCACCAGGTTGCCCAGGTCTGCGCCGACCGTCCCGGCGTGGGCGAACTCCCAGTCCAGCACCCCGCTGACCCGCACGGCCCCGTCCGGGCCCTGCTCGAGCAGGACGTTCTTGGGGTTGAGGTCACCATGCACCAGGACGGCTCCCAGAGGCTCGCCGAGCACGTCGTCCGCGTGCCGGCACAGCGCGACCAGCTCGCGGACCTCGTCCGCGTCGAGCCCCAGTCGCGGTGCCAGTGCCGCCCCCAGCTCCACCACGAGCTCCGCGTCCCGCGGCGGCTCCCACTCCGCGATCTCGAGGGCGGCCCCGACGAACCGGCCGGGCCGCGGCTGGACGGTCCCGGCCAACCGCGCCACGACCTCACCGAGCGCGGCACCCGCGGAGGACAGTCCCTGCTCGTCCAGCCGGGGCAGCAACAGGTCGCCCCGCTCCCCCGGCAGGTGCTCGGTCAGGAGCAGGCCCGGCGCGCCGCTCGCCGGGTCCCCCTCCCGGACCTCGACGACGCCCGGGACGGGCGCGCACCCCTCCAGCGCAGCGGCGGCCAGGGCCAGCACGGCCGCCTCCCGCGTCGGACCGTCACGGTCCTCGGGCTCGTGGACCCGCACCACCGTGCGCTCGCCACCGGCCTCGGCGAGGAAGGTGCGTCCCGACCACCCACCGGGCAGCGGCCGCATGTCCGCGAACCCGGTGGGCGAGTGGGCATCCTGGGCGTCCGACATGGGGCGGATCCTCCCACCGCCGGGCGGTGCCCACGTAGCGTGCTCCCATGGCCCGTCCCCCTGCCACGTTCGCGCTCGACGCCGCACTGCTTCCCTGGCGACTCGCGGTGGCCGCCACCCAGACGACCCTCCATCTCGGCACCCTGGTCTCCCCCGACGGCCCGATCCGTCGCCCGGGTGGGTACGCCGACCTGGTGCTGCGCGTCATCGGCGAGCGCGGGTACGCCGAGCAGCTGGTCGACCTGCTGACCGACGAGGACGGTCCGATGCGACTGGCGTCGGTCGTCAACGAGCTGACGGCCCCCGACCGCCCGCTGGGCAGGATGCTGGCCCGCGACGGGGTGCTGGACCGGTTGCTCGCCGACGAGGGCCCCCTGACCCGGCTGGTCGCCCGCGACGGCATGCTCGACCGGCTGCTGGCCGCCGACGGACCGCTCGACCGGCTGCTCGGGGAGGGCGGGGCGCTGGACCGCGTGGTCGCCGAGGAGGGTGTGCTCGAGCGGCTCCTGCAGCCGGGCGGTCCCGTCGACCGGTTGACCCAGCCCGGCGGCTTGCTGGAGCTGGTGCTGCGTCCCGACGGGCTGGCGGACCGGATGCTCACCGACGACGGGTTCGTCGAGCGGCTGCTCGCCGACGGCGGGACCCTGGACCAGCTGGTCGCGCTCGGGGACACCCTGGAGTCCATCCAGCCGCGCCTGGCCGAGCTCGCGGAGATCGTCCCCACCCTGTCGACCTCCGCGGACGCCCTGCACCGCGCCGTCGGCCCCCTCGGTGAGCTGGCCGGGAGGCTGCCGCTCAGCCGTCGCCGGCCGCTGCCGGCCGGGTCCCAGGCGTGAGCGACCGGCTCCCCCCGGTCACCCCCGACTCGCGCGACCACCCCCCGCTGCCCCCGGTCCGGGTGGAGCGGCGCGCGGTGGACGAGGCGGAGTCCCGGGCGGCCAACGGCCCCGACTGGGACCGCTACGCCGATGACTACCAGGCCACGCACGGGGAGTTCCTGGGCGACGCCGGCTTCGTCTGGGGTCCCGAGGGACTCACCGAGGCCGAGGCCGGGGTCCTCGGCGACGTACGGGACAAGGACGTGCTGGAGGTCGGCTCGGGGGCCGGGCAGTGCTCACGCTGGGTCCGCGCCCGGGGTGGCCGCGGGGTCGGGCTGGACCTCTCGCACCGCCAGCTCCAGCACTCGCGACGCCTCGACGAGTCGACCGGACTGTCCGTGCCGTCGGTCCTCGGCACCGCGACCGCGCTGCCCTTCCGGGCAGCCAGCTTCGATGCGGTCTTCTCCTCCTTCGGCGCGCTGCAGTTCGTCGCCGACCTCGCCGAGGCCGTGGACGAGGTGGCGCGGGTCCTGCGCCCCGGGGGCCGCTTCGCCTTCTCCATCACCCACCCGACCCGGTGGATGTTCCCCGACGACCCCGGCACCGACGGGCTGGTGGCCTCGCAGTCCTACTGGGACCGCACGCCCTACGTCGAGGTGGACGAGTCGACCGGCGCGGTGTCCTACGTCGAGCACCACCGCACCCTGGGCGACTGGGTGGGGATCCTCGCCGGTCACGGCTTCCGGATCACCGACCTCCTCGAGCCCGAGTGGCCCGAGGGGCACGTGCGGGTGTGGGGCGGCTGGTCGGGCGTCCGCGGCCGGATCGGTCCCGGAACAGCAGTGATCGGGTGCGACCTCGACTGAGGTCGCACCCGATCAGGTGCCGGGGGGAGATCGAGGGTCAGCGACCGGCGCCGACGACCTCGCGCTCACGGTGCGCCACCGGGCGGGCGGCGGGGCGGCGCATCATCAGGAAGCCGACCACCAGGAGCAGGCCACCGCCGACGAAGCCGACGATCGGCAGCACGACCTCGATGAGGGTGAGCAGCGAGACGCTGTCCTTGGTGTCGGCCACGGAGGTCTCGACCTGCTCGTCGGTGAAGGCGAGCTGCAGGTCCAGGGCGGGGGTGCCGTCCTCGAGCCACCGCTGCTGGTCCTCGGTCTGGTTGACGATGGAGCCGGTCTTCGGCTCGACGAAGATCTCCTTGGCCGTCGAGTAGGTGCCCTGGGTGCCGGCGGCGACCTCGGCGGGGGCCTCCACGACGGAGACCTTGTAGACGTAGGTCTCGAGGCCCTGGACGTCCTCGGTGCGGTCGAAGACGGCGTCGACGGTGCGGCCCAGCGTGCCGTCCCAGTACTGGTAGGTGGTCTGCTCGGCGTTGAACGGCCACTTGTTGACCAGGCCGTCGTGGGGGGTGGCGTCGGCCGGGAGGTCGATGCCCTCGTTCACGGCCTCGCCGCTGACGCGGTCGCTGGCGAACACGTCGACCGAGGCGGTGATCATGTCCGGTGACCCGTCGACGCACGCACGCTCGCCGCCGCGGTCGATCATCACGCAGGAGGTGGAGACCCACGCGACGACGTCGTCGGTGGAGACGTCGCTGTCGGTCCTGGTGTCGCTGATCGCGTAGATCGGGTTGCGCACCAGCTCACCCGTCGCGGCATCCAGCTTGCCCGCCTCGCCGTCGAGGTAGGTGATCGTCATGACGTCCACCGGTGTCTTCTCCACCACGCCCGGGGCCCACACGAGACCCAACAGGCCGGCGACGACCAGGAACCCTCCAAGGCCGAAGACGACACGGCCGATCCAACTACGCACAATTCCCTCCCCAGGAAAAAGTCCCGTCCCCTCCCAGGCGACGGTCATGCAACGAATCCACGCTACTGCACCGCAGACGTTTTCGTGGCATTCGCCACAATCCCTTCCATTCCGGGCCGCTGTGCCACACTCACGCGGTGCATCGGGAGGAGCCGACGCCGACGGGCCGCGAGGACACCGTGCGGGCGGTCTGGGTGGCCGGGTTGCTGATGGTGGCGCTCGCCACGGCGGGCCGGGCGTGGGCCCTGCACGCCTCGTGGTTCTACACCGACGACCACCGGCTCGCCGGAGACGCGCTCACCGGACGCTCCCCCGCCGACCTGCTCGAGCCCTTCGACTCCCAGCTGATGCCGCTGGGGCGCGCCCTGGCGTGGCTGGTGACGGCCTCCGGCCACGAGAGCTGGGCGGTCGCGGCCACGACCGCGGTGGTCGGCTCGGCACTGGGCGGCCTGGCCTGCCTGGTCGCGCTGGTCGTCCTCTTCGGGCCCCGCCCCGCGGTGCTGGCCCTGCTGGCGGTCTACCTGACCTCCGCGCTGCTCCTGCCGGCGACGATGTGGTGGGCGGCCTCGCTGAACCAGCTCCCGCTGCAGGTGGTCCTGTGGGGAAGCCTCGCCACCTGGGTCACCTACCTGCGCACCGGACGGCTGCGCTGGCTCGCGGCCACCGGCGCGCTCCTGCTGCTCGGCTTCACGGCGTACGTCAAGACCGCGCTGGTGCTGCTCGTGCTGGCCGCGCTCCTGCTGGGCTGGTTCGTCGAGGGCGGGCCGGTGCGGCGGCTGCGCGCGGCGTTCGTCCGGGCGTGGCCGGCCGCGGTGGCGCTCGGGCTCCTGGCGGCGACGTACGCCGGCTACTACGCCACGCAGGTCCCGCAGGTGGTCGAGGAGGACGTCGACTCCGGCGTGGCCGGCGACCTCGTGTGGCAGATGCTCGGTCGCGCCCTGCCCACCGCGCTGCTCGGCGGGCCGTGGCGCTGGGCCGTCGACAACCCGCCGGTGAGCCGCGCGGACCCACCCGCCGTCGCCGTCGCGGTGTCGTGGCTGGTGCTGCTGGTGCTGGCCGGGTGGCTGTGGCGCCGCCGCAGCCGGACCCTGCGCTGCTGGCTGCTGGTCGGCGGCTACGCCGCGCTGGCCTATGCGCTGGTGGCCACCAGCCGGGCGCAGGTGATCGGCTCGGTCATCGGCACCGAGCTGCGCTACCTCACCGACGTCCTCCCGGTCGCCCTGCTGGCCGTGGGTCTGGCCGTCCTCGGGCTGCCCGGGGCCGTGGGCTCCTCCGCGCCCCGTGAGCGGGCTGGGGCCCCGCACCGCGCCACCTCGGTGACGGGTGCCGTGCTGCTGGTCGCCGTGGTGCTGGGTGGAGCGGCGTCCTCGTGGCGCTACGTCCACGAGTGGCACACCGACAACCCGGGTCGGGCCTACCTCACGGCCGCGACCGACTCCCTGGCCGGCGCCGGCCCGGTCGACGTCGCCGACCAGGTCGTGCCCGAGGACGTGGTGCCGGGCTACCACTTCCCCCGCAACACCACGGCGTACCTGCTGCCCCTGCTGGTGGACAACGCGCGGTTCCCCGACGCCAGCGAGGACCTGCACGTGCTCGACGAGCACGGGTCGCTGGTCGAGGCGAGCGTCGACGGCGAGATCCGTTCCGGCACCGGCCCCGAGGAGGGCTGCGGTTGGCGGGTGCGGTCGGGCTGGACGACGGTGCCGCTGTCCGGTCCGACCATCGACCTGGTCTGGTGGCTGCGCATCGGCTACCTCGCCTCGGCCGGCACCGACGTGCTGGTCGAGGTCGACGGGGACGAGCCGGTGCGGGCGCCGGTGGTGCAGGGGCTGGGCGAGGTGCTCGTGCGCGTCGAGGGCGACTTCGACACCGTGCGCTTGGGCGGGTTGCCGGAGGGCGAGACACTGTGCGTCGACGAGGTGGTCGTCGGGGAACTGGAGGTGGCGCGGTGAGCATGCCTGTCGACCCAGGCGTGGAGACGCCGCCCGAGAGCGTCACGACCTTCCCCCACGTCGACACGCTGCGCGCCGTCGGCGCGCTCGCGGTGCTCACCACGCACGTCGGCTTCTGGTCGGCCAGCTACGGCACGAACGGCACCGTCGGCGCCCTGCTGGCCCGTCTCGACGTCGGCGTCGCGCTCTTCTTCACCCTCAGCGGCTTCCTGCTCTCGCGCGCCTGGATGACGCGCGCCGCCGTGGGCCGCCCGGCCCCGGGGACCGGTCACTACCTGTGGAAGCGGGCCCTGCGGATCTTGCCGGTGTACGTCGTCACGGCCACGCTGGCCCTGGCCCTGGTGGAGGCCAACCGGGGGCTGGGCTGGGGCGACCGGGTTGCGACGTACCTGCTGGCCTCCACGCTCGTCGACGTGAGCTTCCCCGCGGGGTTGACCCACATGTGGAGCCTGGCGGTGGAGCTGCACTTCTACCTGCTGCTGCCGCTGCTGATGCTGATCGGCGTGGGGCGGAGGCTGCGCACCCCGCGGGTGGTCGCGCTGCTGGTCGTGCTCACCGCCCTCAGCACCTGGTGGCACCTGCACGGCGCGGCCTGGGCCCTCGGCGACAGCATGGTCGCGACCCCGCAGTGGCTGGTCGGGTACCTCGACTGGTTCGCGGTCGGCATCGGGCTCGCCCTGGCCACCGTGCTGCACGAGCAGGGTCGCGGTGGCCGGGTGGTCGCCGCGCTGCGCTCCCTGGCCGCCCAGCCCGGCGTGTGCTGGCTGCTGGCCGGCTCCCTGCTGCTGGTCTCGACCACGCCGCTGGCCGGTCCGTTGGTGCTCGACCCGCCCACCGACGCCGAGGCGCTCACCAAGAACCTGCTCTACGCCGGGATCGGCGGCCTGGTGGTGCTCCCCGCGGTGCTCCGCGACGTCCCGCCGGTCCCGACGTCGTTCGACCGGGTGCTGCTGCACCCGGTCGCCCGGCACCTCGGCTTCACGTCCTACGGGCTGTTCTGCCTCCACGTGCCCGTGCTGCACCTGCTCACGTCCACCACGGCGTGGGACGTGTTCACGGTGGACTTCTGGCCGCTGTGGTTCGCGACCCTGGCGGTCAGCCTGGTGGCCGCCGAGCTCGCCTACCGGTTGGTCGAGCGGCCCGCGCTGCGCCTGAAGGGGCGCCACCCGCTGGCCCGCCGCCGGGCCGGGTCCGCGGCGACGGCGAGCGCACCCAGCACGGGCACGAGCGCGAGGTAGGAGGGCCACGCCCACGCGCCGGCCCACCCCGCGGCATCGCCCCAGGGACGCACGGCGTACGCCGCGCCCACGGCCAGCAGCGGTGCTGCGAGCAGCCACGGCACCGCGTCCACGGCGCCGGTCGGGAGGCGGCGCAACGCCACGGGCACGAGCACCCCGACCGCGAGACCGAGCACGGCGCCGACCGTGCCGGCGAGCAGCCCGCCCGCCACGGTGCTGCTCAGCGCCGCCACGAACGGGCCGTGCCTGCGACCACCGAGGGCGGGTGGCACCCCGGCCGGGTCCCGGCGCCGGGACCGCCACGCGGCGACCGCGGTCCCCAGGAGGAGCAGAGCCAGCGTGAGCGCGCCGACGACCAACCCGATCCGGTAGGGCCGGTCCGGACCGAAGGTCGCGACGACCGGCTCGTCCTCTCCGGCTGCCGACGGCACCAGCCAGCCCTGCTGCCAGCCGTCGACCGTGACCGCGGCGAGGGTGCCGTCCAGGCGGGCGGTCCAGCCCGGGTTGGCGTTCTCCCTGGAGACCAGCACCCCGGTGCTCCCGGTCGGGAGGTCGAAGGCCCGGGTCGCGGCCCCCTCGTCGACGGTGACGCTGGTCGGGTCCGGACCCGAGGGGAGGCTGCCGAGGACCACGGCGAGCGCCTCGACGGCGGCCGTGTCGCGCAGTCGGACACGGGTCTCCCCCGCGCCGAGCGTCAGGACCGGGTCGCGTCGGACCTCCCGACCGCACGGGCGCAGCTCCACGTCGTCGCCTGCCAGCAGCGTCGCGGGGCTGGCCACCAACCGGGTCGTGACGAGCCGGTCCCCGACCTCGAGGTCGGGACCGGTGCCACAGCCGAAGCGCCGGGTCTCCAGCGACGGCTTGAGCGGCTCGTAGGGCACCCCGAGCAGGCGGAGCTCGCTGATCCCGGCGCCGACGGGGCGTCCCACCCCGTCGAACCCGAGGTCCCTGGTGGGCTCGGTGCCCAGCACCCGGAGCGTGAGCCGGTCGGTGCGCACCGGGTCGTCGGCGAGGTCGGCACGGCCGTCGACTAGCTCGACGTCGCGGGTCCCGCCCGGCCAGGTCAGCCGCAGGGCGGTGGGCCGCGATGCCGCCGTGTCGGGGTCGAGGCGCACCCTCAGGCCGGCGACCTCGCGCTCCTGCAGCCAGGACACCTCCAGGCTCGGGAAGTCCTCGGCAGCATCGGCCATCCAGGTGGTGCCGGGGTCCCCGTCGATCGCGGCCAGTGCGCCGGCGCGGGGGTCGGCGACCGCGGTCGAGGAGGCTCGGGCGGCGATTGCGCGGCCCTCGACGACCAGGGCGTCGAGGGCAGCACCCGCCCGGGGCCTTCCCCGCAGGGTCACGTCCTCGTAGGTCGCGGCGGCGGGCAGGGTCACCACCCGGTCCAGGCCGTCGGGCTCCTCGTCGGCGACGGCTCGGCGGTCGACGCACCGGACCTCCTCGCGGGTGCGGCGCAGGTCCGAGGCGACCACGCACCCCGTACGGGCGTCGCGGTCCGCGCGCAGGGCGATCACGTCAGGCTGGTCCCACAGCGCCAGCCAGGACTCGGGCACCGGCGGGAGCCCCCAGGGTCGCCGGGGCTCGACGTCGGGGACGTCGACCTCCGCCAGCTGCAACGGACGGTCGGGCAGGGCCGACTCGACCCGCAGGGAGGCGGAGGTCGCGCCGTCGAGCAGGACCGCCCGGGACTGACCCGGGCCGAGGGCGAGCTCCTCGGTGGCACCCTCGTCGGTCACCACCCGCACGCGTTGGTCCTCGAGCGCCTCGTCACCACCGATGAGCGTCACCCGGTCGAGCACGCGGGGCTCCTCGAAGGTCACCTCCCACCACTGCGTCCCGCTCGCGAACGGGCCGGTGCGGAACGCCGTCCGCGGGTCGCCGTCGAGTGCCGACCAGGGCTGCGCCGCGCGCCGGACCGGGCCCAGCGAGCTGGTCCAGGCGTCCGAGGAGGACGCGTCGACCGACGCGACCCCCTCGAGTCGGGCCACGGTGCGCCACCGGTCGTCCCCCTCGGCCTCCTCCAGCTGGTAGTCACGGGTGGGGTTGCCGTTGCGTCGAGGGGCACCCAGCTCCAGCACCGGGCTGTCGGCGTCGTGGATCCGCGCGAAGGCGTGCTCGCGCAGCCGCAGGCCGTCGGTGAGCACCAGCGGCCCCAGCGCGGACCGCAGGTCCTCGGCGTCCCCGGACCCGAGGTCCTCGGGCAGGTCGGTGCCCAGCACGACCGGTCGCTCGTCGAGCGCACCGAGGTCGGCGAGGTCCGGCAGGTCCTCCGGCCCGCCCACCACGACGGGGAGGTCCTCGGCGAGGACCGCACGCTCGGCGCCGGCCACCTCCCAGACCTCGACGGCGCGGTAGCGGGTCTGCCACCCGCCGCCGACCACGACCCGCTCGTCGGTCCCCTCCAGCCTCGCCTCGCCACCGAGCACCGGTCCGAACGTCTGCGCGACGACCAGTCCCGGGGACTCCTGCAGGGCCTGCCGCACCAGGAGCGGGTCGGGGACGTCGTCGGAGCGGGTGAGGTCGTTGCGGACCACGACGTAGCGCACCCCCGCCCGTGCCAGGGCGTCGGCGAGCCCCGGCGACCCGCGGCCCTCGGCCAGGCGGCGCTCGACGCCGTCGAGCATCCGGATCTGCCCTGCGGGGACGAGGGGGACGACGTTGCGGACCGCCCACCGCGAGTCGGCCAACCACTGCAGCGGCTCGTCGTCGGGAGACCCCCACTGGTAGCGGCCGAACCCCGAGCCGGGCGCCAGCAGGGCGGTCGCGTCGCCGTCGGCGGAGTCGCGCTCCTCCAGCCACTGCGCCGTGGCCGACCAGTAGCCGGGCACGGCCACCACCGGCTCGCGCGGTGCGATCCGCCCGGTCAGCGCGGGCACGGCACCCGCTGCCACGACGGCCACGGCGGTGGCGGTCAGCACGGCACGGTCCAGCCGGAGCCGACCGGTCGCCGGGGTGGTCGTGGTGGATGCCGCACGCAGCGCCTCGACGGCGTACGCGAGCCCGATGACCAGGGGCAGACGGATGATCGGGTCGAACTTGTGGACGTTCCGGATCGGCGAGAGGGCCCCGTCGAGCAGGTCGTGCAGCGTGGCGGCACCCCAGCCCTGCACGACCCCCTCGTGGCCGAGCGTGACCAGCAGCAGCCCGACCACCAGACCGCGCGCCAGGAAGGCGCGGTGGGGGTTGCTGCGCAGCATCAGGCCCGTGGCACCGAGGAGCAGCAGGACTCCGGCGTCGAGCGCGAGGTAGGGCGTGCTCAGCAGGTCGCGTCCGGCGCGGGAGGTGGTGTCGATGTAGGCGACCCAGTTGGACGTGCCGCGCAGGGCGTCGGCGACGGTGGTGGGGAAGGTCGTGACCGAGGCGGTCTCGATCCACTGCAGGAACGGCGGGCTGTAGGCCCCCATCACGACCAACGGCACCAGCCACCACAGGGTGCCGAGCAGGGTGAGCACCGGCCACCACAGCATCAGCGCGCGGCGGCGGGGACCCGGCGTACGGGTCAGCAGCCACACCACCCCGAGCGGGATGACCGCGAAGGCCGCCGCGGCGTTGATGCCGCCGACGAGGGCGACCGCGACCGCGGCCCAGGCGGCGGCGATCCGCGGCGACCCGCGTTCGGCACCGACCACGAGCGGCAGCAGCACCCACGGCGCCAGGGCCATCGGCCAGCTCTCGCTGGAGATCGGTCCCAGCGTGGTGAGCATCCGTGGCGACATCGCGTAGGCGACGCCGGCCAGCAGGCAGGCGAGGTCGCTGCGCACGCCGAGCGCCCGCACCAGACGGGCGGTGCCGGCGAAGGCGACGGCCAGCACCAGCCCCCACCACAGCCGCTGCACCACCCAGCCGGGGACCCCGGCCAGCACGCCGGCGAGGTAGAACGGCCCGGTCGGGAAGAGGTAGCCGTACGCCTGGTTCTGCAGCTGGCCGAAGGCTCCCTCGCCGTCCCACAGGTGCAGCGCACGCAGCACGAAGTCGCCGGGTGCGGCCACCAGGTCGAACTTCGTGTCGGCCACGACGTAGCCGGGGTCCTGGGTGAACGCGAGGCCGACCAGCAGCCCGCAGCCCGCCAGCACCCGCCAGGCGAACCTGCTCATGCTCGCCTCATCGGCGGCGCAGCACCAGCACGAGGTTCCAGGTGAGGAGCTCCCGCACCACCGGGACCCGCAGCAGCCAGCGGCTCCACCAGGGGTTGTAGCGCGGGGTGAGGTGGACGATGTCGACGGCGCCCGCGGCCTCCTGCTCCCGGGCCCAGCGCAGCCCGGCCGCCACTGTCACGGGGAACAGCGACTCACCGAACCGGTTCTTCGGCTCGTGGCCGTGCACCCGGGTGTAGCGACGACGTGCCCGCGCCCCGCCCAGGAAGTGCCAGGGCGCCGTCTCGTGCCCGCCCCAGGGCCCGAACCAGACGGTGTAGCTGATGAAGACCAGGCCCCCGGGCTTGGTCACGCGCACCATCTCGCGCGCCATGGTCCACGGCTGCGGGACGTGCTCGAGCACGTTGGAGGAGTAGCAGACGTCGACGCAGTCGCTGCGCACCGGCAGCTGCATCCCGCTGCCGACCACCGTGCCGGCGGCGATGTCGCCCAGACCGGCCAGCTCACCGACGTCGGAGTCCAGCGCGAGGTAGCGGGCACCCGCGGCGCGGAAGGCGTCGCGGAAGTAGCCCGGCCCACCGCCCACGTCGAAGACCAGCCGCGACTCCAGCGGCGCGTAGTGGGCGACCTGCGCGGCGGAGTCCTGTGCCAGCGCGGTGTAGAAGCGGGCGGGGTCGGGCTGCTCGTAGCGGAACTCCCGCAGCAGGCGCACCGACCTCGACAGCGAGGCCCGGAAGGGCTTGGTGGACGAGCGTGGCACGACGTGGACCCTATAGGCTCCGCCCGGTGTACGAGGGCTCGCTGGACGGACGCCACGTCGTCTTCCTGAGCTGGCGCGACACCGCGAACCCGGAGGGCGGCGGCGCCGAGCGCTACCTCGAGAAGATGGCCGAGGGCCTGGTCGAGCGCGGCTGCACCGTCACGATCTTCTGTGCCGCCCACGCCGCGGCTCCCCCCGAGGAGACCCGCGGCGGCATCCGGTTCGTCCGGCGGGGGACGAAGCTGTCGGTGTACCCCGCGGGCATGCGGGCGCTGCGGCGCGGAGACCTCGACGGGCCGCACGGTCGGACAGACCTCGTCGTCGACGTGCAGAACGGTCTGCCGTTCTTCAGCCGGATGGTCACCGACGTGCCCGTCATCGTGCTCATCCACCACGTGCACCGCGAGCAGTGGCCCGTGGTCTACCCCGGCCTCAGCGGCCGCATCGGCTGGTGGATCGAGCGGCGCTTCGCACCCCGGCTCTACCGTCGCGAGCAGTACGTCGCGGTCTCCCGCGCCACCCGGGACGAGATGATCGCCCTCGGCATCGGCCGGGACCGGATCGCCGTCGTGCACAACGGCACCGACCCCTACCGGGCGGTCGACCCCGGGAAGAGCCCCGACCCCGTGGTGGCCGTCGTCGGGCGGCTGGTCCCCCACAAGCAGGTCGAGCACGCCATCGACGCCGCGGTGGCACTGCAGGCCGAGCTGCCCACGCTGAGGCTGCACGTGGTCGGGTCCGGCTGGTGGGAGGCCGAGCTGGCGGCGTACGTCGAGAAGGTGGGGGCGGGCGACGTCGTCGTCCTGGAGGGTCACGTCACCGAAGAGCACAAGCACGAGGTCTACGAACGCGCCTGGGTGCTCGCGCTGCCCTCCCTCAAGGAGGGCTGGGGCCTGGTCATCGGCGAGGCCGGCATGCACGCCACCCCCGCCGTGGCCTACCGGGCGGCCGGGGGCACGCAGGAGTCGATCGAGGACGGCCACTCGGGGCTGCTGGTCGACACGCAGGAGGAGTTCACCGACGCACTGCGCCGGCTGCTGACCGACTCGGAGCTGCGCCGACGGCTCTCCTCCGGCGCTCTGGAGGTCAGCCACCGGTTCACCTGGACGCAGAGCCAGCGCTCCTTCGCCAAGGTCGTCTCCGCGCGCCTCGACGGACGCATCCTGCAGGCCGACGACCCCGGCACCACCCGCGCCTGAGCCGCGCCGGCTCCCATGGCTGGTCCAGAGCCAGGTGGTGGGGGTGAGCTGTTCGTAGTCCCAGGCTGACGTGCCCCGGTCGCCCGGACACACCAGCGGACCGGAGGGCGTGGCGTGAAAGGGGGTCACGAGAGACCCTCCAGTCGCCCCGTGGGGACGGCTGCTTGTCGGCGTACGAGGTCTCGAGGCTTCGTCGCTGGCGCTCCTCGCACCTCGACCAGCGGAAGGGGCCGGCGCTGGCGCTCCTCGCACCTCGACCAGCGGAAGGGGCCGGCGCTGGCGCTCCTCGCACCTCGACCAGCGGAGGGGACGGCGTTGGTGCGCCTCCTCGATCGGCGTGGGCGCACCGATAGGCCGGCAGCCCGTGGGCTGCCGGCCTATCGGTGGTACGCGAGAGGCGCTAGTTGGTAGAGCCGTACACCACGACGGGTGCGTTGACGTTCGCAGGGGAGTCCCCCTGCGGGCTCGTCTGCGACGAGACGACGCCGACCACCGTGACGGTGGCCACCGCGCCGCCGACGATCATCGCCGCGACGGTGCCAAGAATTGTTCCCACTTCTCCACCCTCCCTCAAAGGTAGGAAAACGTTAGCAGTCTCACGCCCTATCCGGACAAAATCCGACGAAACCGTTGCCGAGCACAACGGACGCCACCCACGACCGAGGCCGCCAGGACGCCGAGGTGGACGGTCCAGGCCAGCCCCATGGCGAGGCGCCAGGCGCTCGGAGGCACGGTCTCGTCGACCGCGGCCAGCGCCACCACGCGCAGCACGTCGTCGTCGTGCAGCACGGCACCGGCGACCTCGGGGGCCGGCCCGGGAGCGGTCAGGTCCGTCGCCACGGCCCCGACGCCCAGGGCACCGAGCTCCGCCGCCCGTGCCTGCGGCGTGGGGCCCTCCAGGGCCTCGCGGACCCGGCGGACGCGCGGGTCCTCCCCCGCGATCACCACGTCGTCGACGACCAGCTCGTCGGAGGCGACGGGCACGGGGACCAGCACCCGCCCCAGCGGGTCGAGGACCTTGCGCCCGCCGTTCCACTCCGGTTGCCGGTAGCTCGACAGGGGCAGCACCAGCACGTCGCCGGGCGCGTCTCCGAGAGCAGTGCGAGTGGCGGCGTACGACACGGGGTAGTCGACCGCGCCCAGGCGGCCACCGGCACCCCAGGCCCCGTCGGGCAGGACCGTGACCGGCCAGACCACCACGACCACCGCCAGGGAGACCCGGGCAGCCGGGGGCCAGCGGGCGCCGGCCCGGTCCCAGGCGGCGTCGACGGCCACGGCGACCAGGGCCACCAGCAGCGGGACGCACAGGACCAGCAGGCGGGAACCGTCACGCAGCACTCCCCCACCCGGTACGACGGCGGCGAGCACGCCGAAGGGGCCGGGAGCCAGCCACGTGAGGATCGCCAGCACCCACCCGACGCCCCACAGCAGCACCAGCGGGACCCACGGCACCGCCGGCTCCGTGCCTCCGCGCCGGACCACGACGATGCCCAGCACGAGCAGCGCTGCCAGGACGACCAGGGCCACCAGCGCCGCGGGGCCGGTCCTGCTGCCAGGCACCACCTCGGCGTTCCAGACCCCGCCGAGGGTCAGCGCGGCCAGCGGGCCGGGGAGGGGACCCTCGTCGGAGAGCGCGAACAGGCGGGCGGCCGCGGGGTCGGTGACGGCGTCGCGCACGTGCAGCAGCCCGGAGACCAGCCAGGGCGCCTGGGCCGCACCGGCCAGCAGCAGCCCGCGGCCCCACGGCCGCGCGCCTCCGGGACCGACCAGCAGCGCGACCAGCAGCGCGAGGGAGGTCGCGAGCCCGGCGCTGACGCTCAGGCTGCCCAGGAGGACCGCGAGCAGCAGCCACCACGGGGCCCGCCCGGTGGCGCGCCAGCGCGTGGCACCCAGGAGGACCCACGGCAGCGCGGCGTACCCGACGAGGACCGGCCAGTGGCCGAGCACCAACCGCTCGACCACGTACGGGTTCCACTGCCACAGCGTCACCGCAGCCAGCCGGGCGACCAGCCCGACACGGGGCAGGAGCCGGTCGATACCCGCGGTGCCCCCGAGCAGGACACCCAGGAGCACCAGCTTCTGCAGCAGCATCCCCGGCACGAGCTCGTCGAGCACCGCCACCCACGCATCGCTCGGCACGGCCCGAGGAAGCCCGCTGCCCAGCCCGAGCACGTCGGCGCGCACGGCCAGGTCGCGGACCCAGACCATGTCGTAGGACAGGACGTAGCCCGGAGCCAGGGCCGGCCCCAGGAGCAGCAGCGCCAGGACGAGTGACCAGACGGCGACCACGACACGCTGCCAGGCCGCACGCGGATCCGGGGTCACCACCGGAGGAGCAAAGCACGTCCGCCCGACGCCCGCCTTTTCTCCGGCGTTGGCCGACACTTCCCCGGGCGGACAGGACCTCACCTAGTCTCACAGGGTGACGACCACGACTGAGCGGGCCTCGGGGGCCCCAGGCGGCCCGGAGGGCGGTCGACGGCTGCCCGACCTGCGCACGCTGCTGCGCAGCAGCGCCGGGATCGCCGTGGCGATGGCGGTCATGAACGTGGCGACGTACGCGTTCCAGATGATCTCCGCCCGGCTGCTCGGGCCCACGGAGTACGGCGCGGTCGCCTCGCTCATGGCGCTGCTCATGGTCGTCGCCGTCCTCCAGCTCGGGCTCCAGGCCACGGGTGCCCGTCGCATCTCCGCCGAGCCCGAGCACGTGGGCCAGATCGAGCGCATGGTCCTGCGCGTCACCTACCGCGCGGCCCTCGGGCTGGGCCTGCTGATGCTCGCGCTGGCGCCCGTGGTCCACCAGGTGCTGCGCCTGGACTCCGTCGTCCCGGCGGTCCTGCTGGCGGTCTCCGCGGTGCCGCTGACGATCATGGGCGGCCAGGCCGGCGTGCTCCAGGGCGAGCGCCGGTGGTTCTCGCTGGCGGGCATCTACCTGGCGATGGGGCTGGGCCGGGTGGTGGTGGGCACCCTCTGCATCGTCGTCTCCCCCACCGAGTCCGCCGCCATGCTCGGCGTGATGATCGCGATGTTCGCGCCCGCGATCGTGGGGTGGCTGGCGCTGCGGCGTCCGGGCATGCACGTGCGCGACAGCGACCGGCACAGCGACCAGCACACCGCCCGCCGGGTGGTCACCGAGACCGGGAGCGCGTCGCTGGCGCTGCTCGCCTTCTTCGTGCTCTCCAACCTGGACATCGTCGTGGCCCGCAACGTGCTCGACGACCACGACGCCGGCCTGTACGCCGCGGGGCTGATCCTCACCAAGGCGGTGCTGTTCCTGCCGCAGTTCGTCGTCGTCGTGGCGTTCCCGGCGATGTCCACCCCCGCGCAGCGGCGTCGGGCGCTGCTGCGCAGCCTCTTCGTCGTCGGGCTGCTCGGCGTCGGCTGCACCCTGGGCGCGTGGCTGCTCAGCGGGATCGCCATGGTCTTCGTCGGTGGCGCGGAGTACTCCGACGTGCAGTCGCGGCTGTGGGTCTTCGCCGTCCTCGGCACGCTGCTGGCGATGCTGCAGCTGCTGGTCTACTCGGTCCTGGCCCGGCGCGGGACCAAGACGACGTACCTGGTGTGGATGGCCGTCGTGGCGATGGTGGTCCTGGCCAGCACCGTCGAGGAGCTCGGCACGCTCGTGGCCGTGGTGGTCTGGATCGACGCCGCGCTCTTCGCGGCCCTGCTCGGCATCAGCCTGTGGCGGCTCAAGGAGCCGGTGCCGGCGGAGGCGCAGCCGACCCCCTAGTGCGCGGCCTCGTGCCAGGAGCGACCGGTGCCGACGGAGACGTCGAGCGGGACCAGCAGGTCGGCCGCGGCCCCCATGTGCTCGCGGACCAACTGCTCGAGCTGCTCGCGCTCGCCCGCGGCGACCTCGAGGACGAGCTCGTCGTGGACCTGCAGCAGCATCCGTGAGCGCAGGCCGGCCCCGGCGATGCCCTCCTCCAGGCGCAGCATGGCGACCTTGATCAGGTCGGCGGCCGAGCCCTGGATCGGGGCGTTGAGGGCCATCCGCTCGGCCATCTCGCGACGCTGGCGGTTGTCGCTGGTGAGGTCGGGCAGGTAGCGCCGACGGCCGCGCAGCGTCTCGGTGAAGCCGGTGCGGCGGGCCTCGTCGACCACGCCGCCGAGGTAGTCGCGCACCCCGCCGAAGGTCTCGAAGTACTCATCCATCAGCCCGCGGGCCTCGCCCGGCTCGATGCCGAGCTGCTGCCCGAGCCCGAAGGCGGACAGCCCGTAGGCCAGGCCGTAGTTCATCGCCTTGATCTTGGCCCGCTGCTCGGTGGAGACCGCGTCGGCGGCGACGTCGAAGACCCGGGCGGCGGTGATGGAGTGGAAGTCCTGCCCCGAACGGAACGCCTCGATCAGCAGCGCGTCCTCGGAGAGGTGGGCCATGATCCGCATCTCGATCTGGCTGTAGTCGGCCGTCATCAGCGACTCGTAGCCCTCGCCCACGACGAACGCCTCGCGGATGCGCCGGCCCTCCTCGGTGCGGATGGGGATGTTCTGCAGGTTGGGGTCGGTGCTGGACAGGCGACCGGTCGCCGCGATCGTCTGGTTGAACGTGGTGTGGATGCGCCCGTCGGGCGCCACGGTCTTGAGCAGCCCCTCGATGGTCTGCCGCAGCCGGATGACGTCGCGGTGACGCAGCAGGTGCAGCAGGAACGGGTGCTCGGTCTTGACGTAGAGCGCCTGCAGGGCGTCGGCGTCGGTGGTGTACCCGGTCTTGGTGCGCTTGGTCTTCGGCATGTCGAGCTCGTCGAAGAGCACCACCTGCAGCTGCTTGGGCGAGCCGAGGTTGATCTCCTTGCCGATCACCGCGTAGGCCTCCTCGGCCGCGGCGCGCACCTCGGCGGAGAAGTGCTGCTCCAGGGACTCCAGGTGGTCGCTGTCGACGGCGATGCCGAGGGTCTCCATGCGGGCCAGCAGGTGCACCAGCGGCAGCTCGATCTGCGCCATGAGTGCCGTGCCGCCGTGCTCCTCGACCGCGGTGTCGAGCGCCTCGGCCAGGTCGAGGACCGCACGGGCGTGCAGCATGGCCGTGTCGGCGGCCGCAGTGTCGCCCTCGTCGCCGAGGGTGTCGAGGCTGAGCTGGCCGTCGTCGGCCTCGCCCTGCTTCAGCTCGCGCTTGAGGTAGCGCAGGGTCAGGTCGGCGAGGTCGTAGGACCGCTGGTCGGGGCGCACGAGGTACGCCGCGAGCGCGGTGTCGCTCTGCAGGCCGGCCAGCGGCCACCCCCGGGCCGCGAGCGCCAGCATCGGGCCCTTCGCGTCGTGGAGCACCTTGGGCCGCGCGGCGTCGGCCAGCCAGGCGGCCACCGCGGCGTCGTCGGCCGGGGTGACCTCGGCGGCGTCGAACCACGCCGCGGTGCCGTCGGCCGCGGCCACCGCCAGCGACCAGACCTCCCCGGTGCCCGCGCGCCAGCTCCCCTGCACGGCGACACCGGTCGCCGCGTCCCCGGACGTGTGCTCGGCCAGCCACGGCCCCACCTCGTCGGCGCCCAGGCGGGTGCCGGCGAGCTCGAAGCCGGAGTCGTCGAGGACGTCCTCGTCCGAGCTCAACGTCTCGAAGAGGCGGTCGCGCAGGACCCGGAACTCCAGGCCGTCGAACAGCGTGTGCACGGCCTGGCGGTCCCACGGTCGCAGCGCGAGGTCCCGGGGGTGCAGCTCGAGCTCGAGGTCGCGCACCAGCGCGTTGAGCCGGCGGTTGCGCATGACGTCGCCGAGGTGCTCGCGCAGCGACTCGCCCTTCTTGCCGGTGATCTTGTCGGCGTGGTCGATCACCCCGTCGAGGTCGCCGTAGGTCTTCAACCACTTCGCGGCGAACCCCTGACCGACCCCGGGGACCCCGGGGAGGTTGTCGGAGGTCTCCCCGACGATCGCGGCCAGCTCGGGGTACTGGTGCGGCGGCACGCCGTACTTGGTCTCCACGGCCTCCGGCGTCATCCGGGCCAGGTCCGAGACCCCCCGCATCGGGTACAGCACGGTGGAGCGGTCGGTGACCAGCTGCAGGGAGTCGCGGTCACCGGTGAGGATCAGCACCTCCATGTCCGGCTCGGCGAGCGCCTGGGTCACCAGGGTGGCGATGATGTCGTCGGCCTCGAAGCCCTCCTTCTTCAAGAAGGGGATGTGCAGCGCGTCGAGGACCTCCTCGATCAGCGGCAGCTGGCTGGAGAACTCACCGGGGGTCTTGTTCCGCTTGGCCTTGTACTCGGAGTACTCCTGCATCCGGAAGGTCTGCCGGGAGACGTCGAAGGCGACGGCGACGTGGGTCGGCTGCTCGTCGCGCAGCACGTTGATGAGCATCGAGGTGAAGCCGTAGACGGCGTTGGTGTGCTGGCCGGTGGTGGTGGAGAAGTTCTCCACCGGCAGCGCGAAGAACGCGCGGTAGGCCAGCGAGTGGCCGTCGAGCAGCAGGAGCCGGGGGCGGGCGTTCGTCTCGGGCACCCGACGAGACTATCCGTGACCACCGACAGGGTTGGAGTCGGCCGCGGAGGGGTAGTCCGCTCTCACCGGGCGCCTCGGGATGAGCGCCCCCTCGCCCTGAAGGGACCCCCCATGCCACGTTCACTCCGACTCCTCGTCGCGGCCACCGCCCTGGCGCTGAGCACCAGCGTCGCCAGCCCCGCACTCTCGGCGGCACCGCACTCCGCGGCGGCCCCCGAGACCGCGGCGAAGGCGGGCAAGCCCTGCAACGCCAAGGGCTTCAAGAGCAAGGTCAAGGACGTCAAGGGCAGCCCCTACGTCGCTCTCACGCGCCTCACCGAGCGCACCTGGCCGGGCAAGCACGTGATCAAGAAGCAGACGACGTTCTCCTCCAGCAAGAGCAACAACTTCAGCGCCAAGGGCGAGTACAAGGCCAGCGCGTCGGTCAAGGCCAGCGGGCTGTTCAAGAAGGTGGTGAGCATCTACGGCGAGGCCAACGCCGTAACCTACCTGACGACCAAGCTGGGCAGCACCAGCAAGGAGTCCTACGACATCACCGTCTACAAGAAGCAGGTCATCCCCAAGGCCACCTCGGTGGTCATCTACGCCGGTCGCCTGGCGGCCAGGGGCACGGCCAAGTACAGCTACTGCAGCGCGCTGGAGGGCAGCGGCGAGGGGTACGTCAAGTGGGGGAAGATGAGGTGGAACTCCTACGGGCCCCGCGGCACCGGCGCCCAGCGTTGCGACCTCAAGGCCCAGGCGAAGATCGCGGCGGCGGCGAAGTCCGCGATGTGCGTGTGAGCCGTCGATGACGTCGCACCATGAGCGACGCAGGGCGTCGCGCCCGGCTCGGGCAGTCACGGGCCGGGCGCGATGCCCGAGGTGGGGTGACCTAGGTTTCCTCGCATGAGCAGCGACCTCCCACGCCCCGACCACGACCTCGCCTCCGTCGAGAAGTACCTCGCCGCGATGCCCCAGGGCATGGGCGGGCTCAACGAGAAGATGGGGGTGGAGCTGGTCGAGGTCTCCCCCGAGCGAGTCGTCGCGACGATGCCCGTCGAGGGCAACACCCAGCCCTACGGACTGCTGCACGGCGGGGCCTCGGTCGTCCTCGCGGAGACCCTCGGCTCGATCGGGGCGGCGCTGCACGGCTTCCCCGACAAGGTGGCCGTCGGCGTGGACATCAACGCCACGCACCACCGCTCGGCGACCTCGGGGCGGGTCACCGGCGTCGCCACCCCCGCCCACCTGGGGCGCAGCAGCGCCACCTGGGAGGTCGTCATCACCGACGAGCGCGGCAAGCGCGTGTGCACCTGCCGACTGACCTGCGCGCTGGTGCCGAAGGAGAAGGTCGGGCTCTGAGGCCCGCTCAGACCTGCTCCTCGGCCTGCTGCCGGCGCAGGGTGCGCCGGGCGGCGAGCAGCTGGGCGCGTGCCCGGTCCCGGTGCCGCTCGGCCGGCGGTCGCTGGGCCTCGGCCTTCGCGCGCACCAGCTGGGTGGGCGCCACCCGGAGCACGGCGTGCGGCCCCAGCCCCAGCCGGGCCATGAAGCGGTTGGCGTCCCGCGACCCCGCGGCCGCCCCGGTCACCACGTGGGCGATCCCGAGCTCCTCGGCGTACGCCGCAGCCGACTCGACCAGCAGGCGTCCGACCCCGAGGCGCCGGAACTCCGGCAGCACGTGCGGGGAGACCGCCTGGACCACCGGCTCGAGGTTGAGCGGGGTCAACGTGGTCACCCTCAGCAGCACCGCCCCGGCGGGGGCACCGTCGACCTCCGCGACGAGGAGCCGCTGCTCCGCGGAGACCAGCGAGTCCTTGACGACCAGCTCCACGTCGGCGACCTGCTCCTGGCGGTCGCCACGGCGCAGGGCGTCGGACCACAGCAGCGCGAGGAACAGGGCGTCCTCCACCCGGGCCGGACGGAGCACGACGGTGTGACGGCTCACGATGCACCTGCCTGGGGTCGCGTCGGGGGGTTGGCCCGCAAAGATTACGCTCGGCACGGCCGTCGGCAACACTGGGCCAGACCTCTCTTTACCTTGCGCGCCTCGTGCCCGCCCCACCGCCTCGGAGGCCCGCCCTGATCACCGGCACCGGCACCCTGGTCAACATCGTGACCGTGCTCCTCGGGTCCACCCTCGGTGTGCTGCTCGGCAACCGCCTGCCGGTGCGCACCCGGGACCTGGTCACCGACGGCCTCGGGCTGGTCACGCTGCTGATCGCGGCGACCTCCGCGGTGGCGGTCCTCTCCCCCGACCTCGCCGCCGAGGTGGGGAGCTCGGCCCCGATGCTCATCGTGCTGGGCGCCGTGCTGGTCGGCGGGATCACCGGCTCGCTGCTCGGCCTGGAGTCCGGCGTCGAGCGGCTCGGCGGGTGGCTGCAGGCCCGCCTGGTCGGCAGCAGCGGGTCGGCGGACCGCGCCCGGTTCGTCGAGGGCTTCGTGGTCGCCTCGCTGGTCTTCTGCACCGGCCCCCTCACGATCCTGGGCGCCCTCAACGACGGGCTCGGCAACGGCGCCGACCAGCTGCTGCTGAAGTCGGCGCTCGACGGCTTCGCCGCCATCGCCTTCGCGGCCGCCTTCGGGTGGGGCGTCGCGGCGAGCGTGGTCACCGTGCTGACGGTCCAGGGCTCGCTCACGGTGCTCGGCGCCGTCCTCGGCGACGTCCTGCCCGAGGCCCACCTGGCCGCGGTGACCGCCACGGGCGGGGTCCTGCTGGTGGGCGTGGCGCTGAGGCTGCTGCGGGTCCGCGAGATCGCCGTGGCCGACCTCCTGCCGGCCCTGCTGGTCGCCCCGGCACTCGTCTCGCTCGTCGCCGCGCTGAGCTGAACGCGCCCGCTCAGCAGGCTGCTGACCCTGCTCCGACGCCCCGCGCCGCCACCCCCGGAGGTATCGCGGCCCTCCGCATCCGAATTGTTACGTTTCGGGCACATCCACGCCTCGGTCCGACAAGGACCCCCGCAGGGTGCCTCACTTCACTAAGGTGCCCCCAATGCCCGCTTTCCGGGCAGGGAGACAGAAGCGACAGATCCGGAGACCCCATGAAGCGGATGACCCACACGATGCGCCTCGCCGCCGTCGCCTCGGCGACGATGCTGGT
>Ga0208328_1000329_pt1 | contig 23352 bp, 39 predicted proteins | sample DeeseametaMP2633_FD_184170 | JGI IMG/M metagenome (GOLD analysis project Ga0208328, IMG submission 184170) | Marine microbial communities from the Deep Atlantic Ocean - MP2633 (SPAdes) | ecosystem: Environmental > Aquatic > Marine > Unclassified | place: Northeast of Antigua and Barbuda, North... | reverse complement strand
CTGCGCCTCGGTGAAACGGCTCTTTCGCATGTGTCTGCTCCTTCAGAGTTGGCGCAGACTCTACATTACGGTGAGGGATTTCGCGGGGGGCAGGTCAGCAGGGACGGGAAGTTTTCTTCTCGATTGGTCGTGCAGAAACGGAAATCCCGATCCCCGACGGGAGCAGTGTAATCTCTTTTGAGGTCCTTATTTCTCCGGAGTAGCGACGGCCCACGGCATCACTCCTCCTGAGCGGCCTCAAGCCTCGCCAGAAACTTGTTCCACGCCCCCCGACTACTCTCCGATCCGCATGATCGGTCCATACCGTCAACAAAGATCCGGTAGTGCCGAATCCCTCCATTGTTGGACAGTCGGCACTCCGCGTTCGGTTCGATCTCTAACACGCGCGCCTTCGCAGCGAGATATCCCTCGCCCGGTCCCCTTTGAAACACTCCATTCCCTCCGAAACTGCAACTTCGCAGAAGATATTGGCCAATTGCGTTTCAGCCGAAGCTGATACGTAGAATTTGGGAGGAGAGACTGCACGATGGATCCTCTCGGCCTTGTTTTTAATGGGCACAAACCAAGGCCGAAAAGGCCGCATCCAGCAAATCAAAATCGGAGAAAAACATGACTCAGAACACATTCAAGTTCCGCTTCGGCACCCTCAAGGCAGCAGACGTGAAGACCGCCGCTTCCGGCAAAGAATACCTGCGCTACGCGATCGACGCCGGTCAATTCACCGCCTACGGCGTCGCCTTCGAACCGGCGCTGATCAAAGCGCTCGCTGAAACCGAGATCGGCACCAAGGTGCGCGTCGGCGGCTTCCTCGACGTCAAAACCGTCGCCACCGATGGCGGGGAAAAGACCTACCTCACTCTCATCACGCGCAATGTGAAAGTCGATGACGGCGAGCTCATCAGCGCCAAGCAACCGACCGATGCCGCAGACGAAGCCCTCGTCGAAGAAGCCCAGGTCGACGACCTCACCCAGATCAAGGGCATTGGCGCAAAATCGGCAGCAAAGCTCAACGCTCTCGGCTACATGACCTTCGCACAACTCGCCGCTGCCACCGCGGCCGAGCAAAACGTTCTCGACGAGGACGTTCCGGCCGTCAAAGGGACCTTCTCCCGCTCGGACGTTTTCGGGCAGGCAGCAAAACTGGCCGCCTGATCCTCAGAATTCCCCGCTGGAGCAATCCAGCGGGGATTTTCTTTTGGCGCTCCCCCTAGAAGCCCCAATTTCAGGGTCAGGACACTAAAGGAATACCTATGCGCTCTCTGGCCCTCTGCGCCTGCCTAAGTGGCACCTTGCTTTCTGCATGCACAAGCATTCTTGACGAAGAAACGCGCTCTCGAGCAGCAGATCGCGCCGCCACACCTGCGTGGGAATTCAGCAGAGCACTCGATGCTGATATCTCTTCCATCAACCAACGTATCGGCAACACCATCGAAGCTCAGTCGATCGCTGCTTGTGGAAAAGGCCCCCTTCCGACGTTTTCTGAGGGTGATATGGCGGCTCAAGAACTCGATCCCGCCATTGTCTCATCGCAGATCCGATCCCTCGATCGCCTGGACTTCTGCAGACGTGAAGGCCTTGGGAAAATCCTGAAATCACGAAGCGAACGCATCCCCGAAATCCTCGAGGATCGTGCAGACATCGCCGAGGTCGCTCGAGCGCATCGGTCCTCCCACCACGTACTGCCGGCGCCGAACCTCAAGCAAGAACTCGAGGACTTTGCCAAAACAAACCAGCAGATCCATATGTCAATTCTCGACCTCGAGAGCATCCTTGCAGTCCAAGGCAAGGAAGAAACAGAAAACTAAGCATCCGCTTCGACAGGCAGAAAGTAGAATGCAACGCATCCCCCTACCGAACATCCTGACGATTAGCCAAAGAATTCCGAGGACAGTTGTTGTCGTTCACCTACTAAGCCTGTTCCTTACGGCCACCTGCCTAGTCTTCGAGTCTGCGGCACTCGCCACAGGACGAGACAACCCTCTTAGTTTTCTAACGGTTTTGGGTGTCATCTCAGCGATTGTTCTCGTCGGAACCATGCTCGCTGTTCACTCGCCCATCATCCAACAAGAGACCGATCAGAACATCGAACCGCGCTGACCTCATTGGGCGCGACCCGGCGCTCAGGGACCCATCTACTCACCTACCCGTTCAGAAACCGGGACACATCAATCGGTGATCATTGAGAGATCCGCCTCCCACATACGAGAGACGGTCACCTCAAGACCAACCGATACAACACGAATGCCAAAAGGAGAAATCATGGCTGGATCTGTTAACAAAGTAATCATCGTCGGAAACCTTGGCGCGGATCCCGAAGTCCGCACATTCGAAGCCGGCGGCAAGGTCTGCAACCTCCGGATCGCAACCTCGGAGAACTGGAAAGACCGCAATACCGGCGAACGCCGCGAACGCACCGAGTGGCACTCCGTCGCGATCTTCTCCGAACCCCTGGCTCGGATCGCAGAGCAGTATCTGCGCAAAGGCTCCAAGGTCTACATCGAGGGCCAGCTCGAAACCCGTAAATGGCAGGATCAATCCGGCCAGGATCGCTACTCGACCGAGGTCGTTCTGCGCCCCTACCGCGGTGAACTCACGCTTCTGGATGGCCGCGGTGGTGATGGCAACGCCCCTCGACCCACCGACGAAGGCGCCCGCTCCGCATCCAACGCCGGCAACGACCAGGGCGGCAGCGCACCCGCTGAACTAGATGACGAGATCCCGTTCTAGGCTGATCAATGTCGATAGACAGCCTAAAGATGCCCGGGCCACGCGCCCGGGCATTTTCATTTGTTTCTTCCGTTCTTCAAAAATAAACCAATATTCCGAAGAGGTGAGGACACTCACCGCCGGGCAGAGCCTTAAACGAAACACTTATTCCCAACAGAGAAGAATATGGACAAAAGCTTCGTTATGCTGGTTGGTCTTCCGGGGGCCGGAAAATCGACCCACGCAGAAGAACGTTTCAAGAAAGAAGCGGATACCGTCATCGTCACCCCAGACGCGCGCCTCGAGAACCTCGCGGCAGAGAAGGGTATCACCTATGCAGAGGCATTCAGAAACCATCTGCATGAAATCAATGCTTCGGTCATTGCCGAAGCTCGCGAAGCGTTCGCAGCAGGCAAGAAAGTGGTTTGGGATGAGCCCAACCTCACGGTCGAAGACCGAGCCCGCAAGCTAGAACTTGTCCCTGATGATTATTTCAAGGTCGCCCTAGTGATCGAGCTTCCCAAGGAAGAACTCACCGATCGTTTCATCGGGCGCTTCCGCCAAAATGGCAAGGCCATTGACCCCGAAGTCATGGACAAAATGGCCCAAGACTACGATCGCCCCAAGCGTTTTGAAGGCTTCGACTACATCGAGAACCTGTCGTGATCGCAGCCGACATCACACTTCAGTCTCGACAGGTTCCAATGGGGTTTCTGAGAAACATCTCCCCCTCGGATCCACTTGGCTCCTCAAAGCACAGCTTCCTCCCCCTCGGAGGAGGAGAGCATGCAACCATCTTCCGACACCCATCATCCGCAGATCTCGCCATTCGGATCTCGAACGACAACGACGGATGGCTGTTCTACGCCCGGCGCGTGCGAAACGTCCTTCGGACTATCAACTACGGGCCTCGGCTTCTGGCGATCCAACGCATCGGGGACAAATGGGTCTCTGTCACAGATAGCCTCCGTCCAGTGAGCTCTCGCAACGCCCGATACCTTCCCGTTTTGCGCGAAATCCTCGCGGGAAACCCATTGTCTGATGAGCAAAAAGATATGCGTGTCGACATCCGCAAACAGCATCAGGACATCGACTGGTTCATTTCGAACTACCTAAAAGGGGCAGACTCCCTAAAGGACGACGATTTCATGGAGCGCGGGGGTAAGATCGTATTCAACGATCCATACGCCGAGATGTCCGGCCCACAACGGATTTTTATGAACGAGAACTACGCTCCGTCCGCGGCCCAAGTGTCCGCATGATCATTGGCGGGGATATTAGCGATGCTGTGGCGTCATACGCCAACTTTGTCGCTGCGACCTATCTACCCCTGCTAGCATCAGTGACTTTTTCAGTATTCTTGGGAGGCATTGCTCATCCGATTTTCCTCAGGAAACGGGATCGAGTAGCGGCCTTCGAAGTAGCGATCATTGGCGTCGCCATCACTTCCTTTTGGCCTCTCTTCGTTCCCACAGCACTATTTTCTGCTGCGTTTTTCTCGACACTTCTGCTTGGAAAGCTCGGCTATCTCTGCGGCAAAGAGATCGCCGCGCACCACACCAGCGGAACGAAACGTCTCTAAGACCAACGAAGATCTGAGAACATCTTCGAACAGCGCTGAATGGCACCACCTTCTCCCAGATACCAAGAAGGAAGCCATGAAAAACAGTCGCCCATCAGTGTCTATCACGCCTCGCAGGGATTACACCTGGCTCGTTGATCTGAGAAGGAAAAACCTTTCTCGTGTGGCAGCTTGGATTGATCACATCCATCCATCCACTGCTCCTCACTGCGTATCATGCGAGATCCACTATAATCGGGCAAGCGAGCACGACCTCGCGACGGTCTATGCAACGCCCTTGCATCAATACATCTCCAGCGAAGCACGCAGAGCGCTTCGAGAAGAGGCTGAAGCTGGGATGCGTTCCTTTGGCTATACCATCGGGCTGACAGGGGCCGACATAGTCTCCAGACCGGACGAAGGCGTCGCTTCCAACCTCACTGCACATGAACGCATAGAGGCCATTGGCCAACTGCTAGGCCTCCTCACCTCGCCCACTAGCGCGAGGTGAAATGGGTGATGAGTGCAATTGAGATTCAGCTAGCCATCGAGATTGAAGAACGCGCCCGTGGTACCGTTTGCTACTTTGGACGACCGCCACCGAGGTCGGCAAAGAAACCAGACCAGGTTGCGGTTATCCATCCAATCACGGCCGGGTGTGTTACGATCGAGATCTTCAGTACCTCTCGTGGCCGCAGTCCAGACCATCTCGAGGATGACTTAAAAGGCTTTTTTCAATCGAAGCCACTTCGAATAGAGCCGGTTGCCAATACTGGCCCGATCCGGACCTACCGTATTTTAGCAGGACAGAGCACCAGGCTTTTGTCCACACTTCATGGTTTCAAAGGCGTTGCCTTTGCCCTGCACATTCAGGATTGAAGGAATCGAATGCACACACTCGTCGATCATGTTGGAAAACATCTCGCAAGATCACTTGATGTCGAGAGGGCTTCTCTAGACAACGGACAAGCCTGCTTCCTGTCAAGCTCCAGTTTTCATGCCTACCTAACGAGCTCTCCGCAAGGCATATCCGTTGCAATGCCATCAACACATACGGAACTCTCGGAAAGGGTCCGTTCACAAATCATCTCGCTGGAAATCGATTCTTCTGGGGTCTGTATTGCCTTCATTGAACGCTCAGATACCGTGCGAGAAGACACCCGTCTCATCACATTCAAGGCCGTGTCACTTCCTCGCTCGGCCCCGCACCTCTATGGATAATTCCTTCCTGGAGTAGTGGTTCCTGTATCGCGGCAAAGCGGCGACGCGAAACAACGTACCACCCCAGGAAAAATGAAAAAAAATACAAAAACCGTTTACCTCAGCGCATATGTTGAAACCCCCGATGGAGAAATCCGGTGCGTAGACGCCGATGAGCACCACGATGGCTGGACTGTCCAGCTACGCGTACCGACTCTGCCCGACGACATCCAGCCGTTCGATATCTCCATCCAGGAGTTCTACTCTGATCCAAAAGTTGCTCTGAAGAACGCCCGCGCCATGGCGCGAGATCACGGCTGCGATCTCATCGACGCCTGAGAACCCAAGGACGACAGCACTGGTACCCATCTCGGATTGTTCGGCCTCCTCCTATGAAGGCCGAAGCAACACGCGACGGGCCTCCCCTAAAACCCAATCTAAGGGGCACCTCGATTTTTCACTGAATTCCTCTGAACGGACGAGATCAGCGGCTTGAAGCGGGGACTGCGCCGCCCGCACCATCCTCCGTTCCGCCATCCTGAGAGGCTGGGTCGTTGCGCTTAAGCTCCCCCGTTCCGGCACACGCCGCTTTCGCCGTCCCTGATCAAACCGGGTTCGGGCTCAGGCGACGGAGCTGGCCGAGGCGGCGCATGTTGTACACGAGGTTCTTCATGCCGATCTTGGCTCTGGCGCGCACCAAGCCGATCGTCCGCACCATCGTGCCGCCCATGTCATTGGACTGCGCGCCGAAGACATGTTCGACCCGGGAACGCACGGTGGATTTCGTCCGGTTGCTGCCCTTGGCCTGGACGCCAAGCGGCTTTCCGCGCCGCCCCTTGCGGTGGATGTGGCTCTTCAGACCCCGGGCCAGAAGCTTCCCCTCCATCTCCTCGGAACGGTAGGCAGCATCTGCCCAGACACCGGCACCGGTATTGCCGCACATCAGCAGATGATCCACCGCCTGGCTGTCGTGCAGAGCGGCGTCGCTGACGTGATAGCGCCGGATCAGCTTGTGCCTGCGGTCCACGTTGACATGGTTCTTGTAGCCGAAATGGCTCTTGCCGTGCTTCTTTGTCCAGCGCGCGTCCGTGTCTTTCTGCGACCGCTTGGCGGGCTTGTCCGCCCAGTCCTCCGGAACCTCGCCCTGCTTGATCGCCGCGTTCTCGTCACGCGTGTTGCGGCTGACGGGCACCCGCACGATCGACGCGTCAAGGATCTGCCCGCCCCGCGCGATGTAGCCCTGTCGCGCGAGATGGCCGTCGAACTGGCGGACCAGCGCCTCGGTCACACCGGCCTGCGCCAGGGCCTCGCGGTAGAGCCAGACGGTCTTTGCGTCAGGCACTCGGCCGTCGAGGCCCAGCCCAAGAAACCGCATGAAAGAGAGCCGGTCGCGGATCTGGTACTCGATCTGGTCGTCGGAAAGGTTGTAGAGCGCCGCCAGCACCAGCGTCTTGAACATCAGCACCGCGTCCATGGGCTTGCGTCCGGCGCGCGATTTTCGCTCAGCATCCGGCTTCCGCCACACCAACTCCAATGCAGCACGGAAGTCCTCCCACGGCACGACGGCGTCGAGCTCGGCCAGCGGGTCCTTCTTGGCATCCAGGCTCGCGTAGCGGTCTGAAAGATCGAAGAAACCCATCTGTGCCATCGCCATGCCCCAACCGTCGAATGCTTCCCGCGTCATACTCCGACCGCCGCATTGCGGCAATTTTTAGAGGCGCCCTAAGGAGACTCCTATGGATCTGTTCGCACGCTATCAGGTGGCAATCACTGCGGCACAAACTGCCTTCAGCGGCGTTGTCGGCGCACACACCGACGAGCACATCTTTACTCTGAAAGATGCGGTTTTCGATGCGCTCTCCGATTTCAGTCAGGCGGTCGACGACGCCGATCTGAAGCAAGTTCTTGCACGCGCCGCGATCGAAGTTCACCTCTTCCCCGTCGGGCAAGAGCACTGGCGGGAGGAACTCATCGACAAGATCGGTTCCGCCATCAATACCGGCTTCCACGTGTCGTCCTTCATGGAACACGAGATCGAGATCAATGATCCTGTCGCAATGGCAGCATGATCGGTTCCCCGGCTCCCACGCGGAGCCGGGGATTTTTCATGTGGACGAACAGCTTTTCGTTTTCTTCTGAACGGACCGAGTTCCTTCGTTAGCCCCATAAGAAGGAACCAACTTTGAAAGCCTACAGCCTGCTCCTTGCGGCCTTCGTCTCGGCGTCGACCTTTCCTGTCATCGCTCAGGCCGGGTCGGTAGAGCGCGCATGTTTGCGATCAGGTCGGCCGGCGGCCAACCCCTCGCTTTGCGCCTGCATTGACGCCTCAGCCCGCAGCACGCTTTCTATCTCAGAACAACAGCGGGCAGCTCGCTTGATCCTTTCTCCGGAACTCTCCGAGAGAACCCTGAGATCCAAACGCAGCGGCGATCGAGCCTTCTACAAGAACTACTCCAATTTCGCCAAGACCGCAGAAAGCCGGTGCGGCTGATATGAAGCTGTTCGCTCGAAGAGGCATCATCCTCGCTGCAATTGTGGGCTCACTAGCGGCCGCGGCCTTTGAGGCCAAATCTGGCAACGAAGACCTGGCGGACCGGCTTTTGCAGATCGATCAAGTCACTTCACAAGGCGGAAATCTCTATCGCGTCAGGTCTGGCTCAAAGTCGTTTCTTGCCGTCGCTCCGGATGCCTCAGTTCTCCCCGATCTGCAAAATGAAGATTCTCTCTCTGAAGACTGGTTTTGCGTATTTACCACCCACGAAAAGCAAACACCCATGACCTTTCGTGAGTGCAAACCAGGACCGCAGGACTTCAGAGACCTCACCCTTCGAAACCCCTGAAACAATCGCCAAGGAAACGGTAGATGTTCTCCCATCCAGACCCCAATCGCGACCTCGCAACACAGCAGGCAATCTTTGGAAGTCGTACCGCACCAAAACCAACTCTTCGTGAGCGGTTTCTGACACGAATTCTCGGAAAAAAATCCACACGCCCAAGAAAAGAAAGTGAGATTACAGGCCCCGCCGCAGAGGTGATCAGAAATGCTCTGTACTCCGACATTCCGGAGGCGGCCCCTGATTATCCCATTCTGTCGAATCCTGCGACGAACAACGACCTACCCAAGCAGTTCATTGTCATCAGTCTTGTTGATGATGATCCAGATGCCGTGCAGATTGAACTGTTCATGGACGACGTCCGAGACGCCCGCCACCAACTCCTTCAAATCACCACGAAGATTGAACGCGGGAAGACATCCCAAGTTGCACAAGAAGGCCTTCGACTCCAGTCCGATCGGCTGATTGTCCACAAGCCAAGCCTGCCCGAACGGCAATGCGCCGTCTGCCGGCTGAAGCCGAGCAAGAGATCCTCCCCTCAGTTCTGACGGAATCCAGAAGCCATCGCCCTCATGCGGTGGCTTCATTGTGAGAGACTATGGAGCTCCTTCGATGACCACTTTTCACGCCTGGGACGGAAACAGTTGGACACAACATAACCGTCTCGTCGACGCGGTAGATTGCTGCACTCACGCCATACAGGAAGCACGCATCATAGCGCACCAAGACGGCGAATGGCCGGACTGGGTTGAAGACATTGTCGTGACGCGTGGTGCGTCGGACCACGAAGACCCAAGCGAACTTCCCGTCGTCCGCCACGCCCAAATGATTGACATGCACTATCCGTCCTCAGCGCTGGACGACGACGGCTACGACAGTTGTGGGGAGCGGTGGGAAAGCCAGAGCGATTTTGCCTGCGACTTCACTATTTCCAGCCCATCAACACCCGGATAGCCCCCATGTCGAACACATCCCTCTTAGTTCTCCAAAAGATCCCTGGCCTTCTTATGGCTCTCACGGGATTGATTTCCCTTGTCGCCGTGCGCTGCTCTCTGGTCGCGCATCAGGCATGGAGCATTGGAGACACAGAAACGGCAGGCGTGATGATTGGGACGGCCATCCTCTGTGGCCTCGGTATTCTGGGCACTCGAGAACTCGCGCTGAACCTACGAGCAGTCGCCAACTGCCATACTGAGGCCCTGCATAGCCGGTGATAGACGGCGCGCCTCTTCGACATCGCTTCCGGCCGCTCGGGGCTCCCTGATCTCCGGATACCAAGGGCCACCAAGGCGAATGGCAACGCCTCCTTTGCGAGCCCTGCATCCAACCTGTCCTAGTCCAACGGCCTGATCTTCGCGACGGCCGAGGGTCGCATCTCTTCTGTGAGAAGCAACCCTCGCCCTCGACACATCCATCGCAGGAGACCACCTTGAAGCAACGAATTCTACACGACCTTGAAGCTCCGCTATCGAGCCGTCGCCGCACCGCTACCGGCCCCTATCGCTGGACACCCACGCCGCCGATGTCGGGCAGAGGCTTCTACACCGAGTGCGGGACAAATGACATTGTCTGCGCGCGCCACGGATCAGGATTCACCCTCAGAATCGAACCGGCCGACAAACATGTCGGGGGCCGTCTAGGAATGACCTCAGGCTACACCACACAAGACGGGGACGAATTTGCGCCCATCGTCTTTCGTCTTCCCCGCGGCCGCGGCTTCATGGCGGGCTGGACGATGGGCCAGGGGATGGCATCCACCCTTGAGCCCGAAATCTATGACGACATCCGAGATGCAGCGATTGCTGCGTATGATGCCGCCGAGATGGCTCGCAATCGTGAGGACGACTACCAGGACGCCTACCGCTTCGGACAAGAACAGAGATCTCGTCTGAGTGCCGCCCTCGAGCTGCTGAAGCGGGCCGTCCATGCCATCAGGGCGAGCCGTGATGCGCATCTGCGAGGAGCGGTCGACGCTGCAACACTCCTACAAGCGCAAGGGCGTTGCCTCCTGACCGAGGCCCAAGACCTGCGTGCCGACGCATGGGACAAAATCAGGTCCGCCGTCCACCCGCTCGCTGCACAAGAAGGTTTCGCCGCGGGGCTTTGATGGACCAACTTTTTGGGTCCGGAATACAGCCGGACCCATCTCACCCCAAGACACTCCTCCGCCACGCCGAAAGGATGCCCTGTGCAAAGCTCCGCCATTCGAACTCTTCGTGCGCCTCTTGCTCTCACGACCATCGCATCCTTCCTCGTCCTGGCGTTCGGCCCTCTTGATTGGACGTATATCTGCGGGGGTGCGCTCCTGCTTTTCCTCTCGATCCTTGTTGCTCTCCGCATCACTCCGAGGCAGGAGGCCCCTCCGCAACAAAAGCGCATCGAGCCAACGCTCAGAGTACCGAAGCATTTTCACATCGATCGGCACCACCACTGACAACGCGAAGGTCCCTATGGCTCATCTTCTCAGCCACCTGCGGCAACACCACCTATCTCGCAAGATCATCAGTGCCATCGAGAACGGGCGCGTTTTCCACTTCGACTTCCATCCAACACGCAAAGGAAAGATCCGCGCGGTCCATGCGGGGAACGTCGTTGTAGTGACCTGGAGGCAGAGAAGTCAGATCGAGAAATGCGTCCTAAACGTCCGAGCAGTCTCAGTTGCTGACGACGAGCTCCAGGCAAAAATTCTGAACGCCGTTCTGCATCGCGCCTCCGAGATCCTCCGCGGCAATGAGCGCAAGGTCGGACAATTTTTTCCTCTAGTTGCCCGACCACAGCGCCTTCAGCCGGAACTGTCACCGCTTGCATGCCGCTTGTCCGAAGCTGTCGCCGCTGCAACGCGGATCATCGACAGACGAGAGCCTTCGGGGTTTGGCACGATCCGAGTGAACTTCCAAAACATTCGCCTGGACCTTCACACCATCGAAGGTGGCCAAAACCCTGCAATTTATGTCAATGGGGCACCAATCTTCGCCACCGCGTCAGACGCTTACCACATAGCCCAGACGATCACATATCGACTGAACAACACGTCGCAACAAGTCCGTCACTGCATGCCAATTGCAGCTTGAGATACCTACGAGGGAAGCATGAAAGACATCCAGATCGAAGTCGTCGCCGGCGGTGGGCGGAAAGTACAAGCGTACGCCGCAAAAGCGTCGGGCCTACCCATCGAGCGCCCCATTCTCGCTGCGAGTTTGAAAGAGCACAATCTCGCCGAAGCTGCGTTTCTTGGCCTCATCGCTACGCTTGATAGCATTGACGCGGCCCTCCAGGAAGACGACCTCATCGACGCCAGCCTTCATTGGCCTGGGTGCTCGAGCGGAAACTGGATTTCCCACGGCACTGGCATCCCTCATATCGACGCACTTGTCCGCAATCGGGTTCAAGCTCTCGCCCGGCGCGGCATATCACTGTGCCTTGATCCATCCGAACACCCCGATCGCAGGCTCTCCGAAAGGGTTCAAATGGAAACCCTCATGAACTCATAAGGGACCTCTAGCGGAGTTCAAAAACAGCTTCGTCGCTAAACTTAAAGGCGCCTACGCGCTCCCAAGAACAACCTATTACAGACATCATCTCCCCCCCGCTCGAGCGAGATCTTTTCACGAAGATCTTGTCGTGCGGGGCATCGCTTCGCCGGCCAGCGCATCTAGCAAAAGCGGAGCATTCTGATGATCCAGATTCACGAACATTACAAACTTCCCCTAGACGAAATCGCTGAAGAAAAGAAGCAAGTCAGCGAAAGCTTTCGGCGCTACACATATTTCATCACCGGAAAAGCACCCGCTCCTCGCCTGACAAAGAAGAAGGAGCTTGAGCTCCTCGCAGCAGCAAAATCAGGATGCCAGGCTGCTTCGGATAAGATCGTCAAGGCATTTTCCGGTTTTCTTGAAAGCATCGCCCACCGCGTCGCTGTTGAGAGCGGATGCCCAGAGTTAAAAGCCGACCTGTACTCAGTCGCCCTCGACATGCTTTTATCGACCATCCCGCGCTTCGACCTGGAGAGTAACGCGCGTTTCTCCACCTACCTGCGATTTCGAGTTGTTGGAGACCTCAGGGCCTACGCACTTCGAAACGGCAGGCCAATCGCGCAAGGAACCAGCGCCAACGAGCGCACTGCCATATATCAGAAGCGTCGCCTTCTCCGAAAGTTCAAGGACGAATTCCGGCGCCCGTTCAATGAAACAGAGTCTGACTACGAAAAGTTGAGCGAGCTCAGTGGACTGAGCGTCGGCGCACTAAAACGTGGAATGTTCGCAGACCGTGCTGTGGCGATTCCTGCCCATCACATCGAAATCCTCGACCCTGGACCCTCTATTGAATCCTTGATTCAAAGGTCTGCCGCGGATGACGCAATCAAGACGGCATTGGATGCGCTAAGGCAGAAGGTTTCACCGCGTGACTACGACATCATGGTCTCAGTTCACGCAGACGACCCGGCATCCTCCGAAGCTCTTGCTGCAAAATACGGGATCACTCGAGAGCGCGTCGGACAAATCATTCGCTCCAACGGCGCCAAAATGCGTGAAGACCTCCGAAACAGAGGCATCGAAAGCCGAGCAGACCTCACCTGACACTCAGCCTCCGCAATCCAAGCCTGAACGAACCTGATTTTTTGTTTGTTCAGGCGACACAAAGTTCCCTGGATCAGATGCAGAACGACCATCGACGACACATTCAAGGAGATACGGATGACCCTGAGCGCAAGACTTTCCACCGCTTCACTGATCATCAATTCCACCCCGGTCGCGCCCGAGAAAAGCGCCGAAGTTGGTGAAATGCTCTTCCGTGCAGGGGCCGCGCTGTATTCAGTCAGCAGATCACTAACCGACATTGCCACCCGCCTGAGCCTATCCCATACGGCTGATGTCTCGGAGGTCTTTTCGGATCTCGAGGACTGTCAAAAGCTTCTTTTGGAAGGCGAAGATGCTGAGGTTCTCGGGATGGCCATCATCTCTGGCGATCTCGACGTAGACAGCCTGCCTGCGGTGCTCGCCAGAAACAACGAGCCTGCCCTTCCTTTCGCAGCAGGCATCTATGCCAGCCAGGGTGACCTTGCGAACCACGCAGCTACGACCCTCGACAAGGTTTCCAATCTCATCGCGCGGGTCGTCGACCTACCGCAAAACAGTCCGGACTTTGCCAGTACTCTGCTCTTCGACGCCAGCGAGATTTGCCTCGCCGCGCCCGCGGAGCTCGAGGTCGCCGGCCGCAGCGCAGCCTGATCATCTCGACCACTGCATCCTACAAGCTGCTCAGCACACACGATAGAATTCTCCATTCCTTCGTCTTGTTCTCAGGAACGCCCCACATCCTCCTCGATTATTCGAGGAGGTATCCGTGGAGTCTCTAGTTTTCCTTGTGTTCGGGCTGGCTGCCATTCCCGAAGATGACAAACAGAAGCATTTCGTGGCCGGCGCCGTGATCTCCGAGGTCGCACATCAATCCGGCCTGACCCCGTTTCAGAGCTGCGGCATTGCCCTTGCCGCGGGAATTGCAAAAGAGGCATGGGACTTCGGCGGCCGCGGCGATGTTGAACTGGCGGACGCCATCGCCACAACGGCTGGGTGTGGCGTTACCTTCCGCTTCTGACAGCGACAATCTCCACGGCAACGTCGAGCGGCCAAAGTATATCCCCGACGTTCCCAAGGAGATGCAAGATGCATGCCGCCAACTATCTGGTTTGTTCTCTAGATGAGCTCTCCGGAGTCATCCGTCGCTCCTCCCCTGCCTATGTCGTCTCGATCCTTGATCCCGGCGCTGTTTTTCCTGACCTCTCGGCAACTCCTGTTCAGGACCACATGCAGCTGCAGATGCACGACGTGGATATTCCTGACGACGGATCCCTGAAGGGAAATCCGTCGCACGACCATGCGAGATCTCTCCTCCGCTTCGCCGATCAGGTCTCGCCCTCAGACCTTATCCTCTTTCATTGCGTTGCCGGCCGTCGTCGATCAGCTGCTGCGGCCCTGATAGTGGATCTATCGATCCGGATCCGCGCAGGATCCCCCGCTGACAACCAGACCATCCAATCATGCCTGGATGCCTTGCTCTCCGTTCGCGCCGCGGCAGATCCAAACCGGGCCCTCCTGCAGGTAGCGGACGACATTCTTGGGCTCGCTGGATCACTCGCCAAAATCCAACTCCCCCCAAGGATACTTGACCTGGGCCTCGACCAATAGAGGTCGGCCTCGGGAGTGCATCGGACGTGCAGGTTTCGACGATCGCAGCCACTCGTGAGCCGCGTCGGCGAGACCCTGACCTCAGAAAGAAAGAAAGACAGATGACCAACTCCTTCGACACGCAGGACCGCGCACAAGTCCGATCGCTTGGTTTGGATACACGCCCCGTCTCCCCCTCTCCCCGTGGTTCGAGCATCAGCCTCTCTGGCCTTGCGGCACTGGGACGACGCTCTTCTCCTCTGTTGGTTGAAGAGGAAGACATTCGCGCAGCCGCTTGAGCGCCTGGCCCGCTGCGTTGCAGTCATCCCATTTTACTATCTGCTTCCAAGCTCCGCTGTGTTCGACCCCATCTGATTGGGAGCCGAATGCAGCGGAGCTTTTCTTGTTCTGCGATGGCACGGCGCTTAACCACGCTTCCTGACACCGGGGCCCTACAGGTGTCAGGACACATCCATACGAGATCTTTCGACATCCTTCCTTACTGGGGATGCCCGCAGGACCGAGGGCCACATTCCATCAGACGACGCATCTCCGTAGAGGAACTCACATGTCGAAATCGACAACGATCGTCACCACAACCACCGCTCTTTCCGACGTGGCTACCCGCCTCGTCGATGCAGCCGCATCTGGCCCTCTGTCCAAACAGAATGTGCTGAATACATTCGCCCGCGGGATCGCAGGGGAGAAGCACGACTGGGGGTACATGACGGGATCCAAGACCCCCGTTATCCAGAAGGGGATCCCCTCCCGCCGACTGGATGACCTCAAGACCGAACCCAGCCGGTCTACGCCAACTCTCGTACGTGCTCGCACCGACCTGTTGGCCCTCGAGATCAACGCTACTCCCGCGGCGCTCTACTCGGCCGAGATGGCAACCTACCTCCAAACTCAGCTCTCTGGTGATCTCCTGGGCGTCCTCGAGGAATTCTCGACCGAGACCGAAAACGACGACGGGGTGCAATGCATGTTCGACCCCGGCGCGATCTTCGCGGATGACAAAGGCCTCAGTATGCGTGCCAAATCACTCTGGGGCGCCACACCTGAAGACATCGAACGCACTGCGCGGGCTTATTTCGCGTCGTCCGCCAGCGAGGACGTGAACTCGCTGGTCAATGACGTGATCCTGAACTGGGACGAGGACGCTTACGCCTCCTCGTTCAAGGCCTTCTACTTCGCGCATGCCGTCGTCATCACAACGGAGTATCCGTTCACGACGCTCAAAGAGCTTCAGGCTCAGGACCGCGAAGCATCTCCCGCGGAACTGGTTTCGGGGGCGATCCGGATCTTCATCGACGAAGCTCAGGATCCTGTCGGCCGCTTGCAAACGGTGGCCCGGGTCGAGGACTTCCTGAACCGCCTTGCGCAGTTTCTCGGCGGCGACGACCCGATCTACAGCAACATCGCCGTGCGGTGATGAGAAGCGGGCTCCGACATCTGCCGGAGCCCGCTATTTCATTTCCATCGCACATAGTTTTTTCCTCGTCAGTCAGTGGCCGAGATCGGTGTTTTATCGATCTTATTTTCCTTCTCAGCTCTGCTGCTTATTGATCAGAGCAGGCGTTACATGAAAGCCACGCGCGAAATGTAACCATAGCTGACAACCCGATGCCCTTGCCGTCGAGCGGATTTGTGCCGAAGAGAGGCCATCATCACTTTCGGAATGGAATTATGACAAAGGCCACTTCATTCGTTGCGCTCACCAGCTGTATGTTTCTCATCGCTGGATGCGCCACCGTGACTCGCGGCAGTAACGATGTTCTGCAGATTAACTCGACTCCGAGCGGGGCGCAGGTTCAAACCAGCAACGGATTCAGCTGCCAATCAACGCCTTGTGCGATCAAAATGCCCCGCCGGTCCGAGTTCGTTGCAACGATCTCAAAGCCGGGGTGTCGGCCACTCCAAGTCAACGTGACTCACAAGACAGCAGATGCAGGCGCTGCCGGAATTGCGGGGAACGTCCTCGTAGGCGGCGTCATCGGACTCGGCGTGGATGCAGCCACGGGCGCATCGCAGGATCTGGTCCCAAACCCGATCACTGCTGAACTTAGCTGCCGCCGCTGATCGACTATAGCCAGCTCTGTTCCTGATGGCCTTCATTAAGGGATCGAAACGGAGCCGGCCCTTCCAAGAAAATGGTCAGCCCACAGACGTGTTTGTCGGCAACTAATATTCGGCAACGGCGAAACCCGTCAGGCCTGGCTCAGGGCCGAATCCTCTAAATGCAGGCGTACGTCTCCTGAATAATGCCGACCAGCAATCCAGGCATTTGGACGTCCTGGATCTCAGCCTGTTTGCCGTAGCCGGCGCAATGATCTCCCGCGATCTTCGCAGCACCCGCCGAGGAAAACAAAGCGCTATCGTATTGGATGACGAGACCTGCCTCGTCCGCCCGCTTGATCTCTTTCGAATCTCCCCACGCCGCCACGCAGCCCGTCAATGCGAGGCCTGCAACAAGAAACACTGATATCTTCGGTCTCATTCACTCATCTCTCGAAACTTTCATCAAACGATGCCTTGGAGCAGAGCACGTTGCGCGAACGGGCACATCTCCCGACATGACCACGAGTAGAAAAGAACTCTGGCATGGTAGCGCGGCCGCAACATAGGCACTCTCCTCTAGAGAGAGTTGTAGATCGACAGTCACGACATACGCCGACTAGACCGCATTTTTTCCTGTTCAGACGCCCCGCTTCGGGCCGGAAAATCTCGACTCTTCCAAGATCCAGAACACCCAGACGGACAAAACAAACCAGACAACCATCCACCCCGACCGATCCCACCTCCCCTGCAGAACGAGAGAGGTGGGCCACCCGGGCCTGCCTTCTTCACCAAAGGGAAGGACATCGGATGCTCATCTCCTACACCGACACCGACATCACCAGTACGAATGAAGCCCTAGATAAACTACAGGAGACCTCAGGTCTTCCGGCCTTCGAGTTCTCGCGGCGCCTTCTCGAGAAGGCGGAGGAAATCGCTCGGACAGAAGCAGCACGCCACAAGAATGCTGGTCGCCGACTTCATGAACCCGACTACGTCAACATGGCTGAAACCATCGCTGGCATCGTGGATCATACAGATCCCCAGATGGAATTCCGCGGCATGACCGACACGCTCCGCCGTCTCCAGGATCTCACCAGCAAGATCCACTTGATGACGGGCGACGCGCAACGATCGATCACCTTCTCGATGGGCTCCAAGGGATCCTTCCACTTCCGCGACGATGATTTCGTGGTTCGCATCGAGCTGCGCCCCCGGAAGCAGGCCGAGATCTTCGTCAACGACGAAAGTAAGGGGGTTTTTGACAATGTCGCCCAGGCGATGAAGGCCGCGCACCTGCATTACGATGCCGATCGCTTCAAGCGGACGACCGCGAACCTTCTCGAGCTCGACTTCGACCTCGACCCGGATCCCGAAGACGGGATCGTCTGTGTCTCGACGCCGATCGGGAAGTACGCAATCGACCATATCGACCTGGAGTACGAAGTCACACTTGATGGCGAAGTTCTCACCACGGTGGACCATCTCGTGAGCGGCGTCGAGTTCATCAAGCGCGACTACGTCGACCGCGCTCTGCGCGCCGCTTGATGGACAGCTCCATGGTCACTGAGAACGATTTGATCATCTATTCCGAGGATGACGAAGGCGCACCCTGGTGCGCGTTCGTATGGGGCGAAGCAGATCCCCAAGAAGTTGCCGCCCTCATCACCCTCGAGGCCGTCGAGAACGCCACCGGCTACGACGAGCAGGTCGTCGCGCAAGACTATGCGTGGCCGCCTGACGTCGGTCCGCTCTGGCTGCGACCTTCCGAAGACAATCCCGATGTCTACTTCTTCTGCGAAGCCGACCATCCGGAAGCAAGCCAAATCACAGGCCACCGGTTCTCGCCCAAACATAGGGCCACAAAATGACCCAGGATCACCCCATGCTCATCGACATCATTTCCTGGTTCGGCTCCGACGACACCGGGCTCTCCTCCGAAACCATCGCGATCGCAGGCGCCGGCGGGCAGAAACCGAAACGCGGGTGGAGCCATCCCCACGACCCGTCAGACTTTGGACGATGCGCTCGCCTTCTCGAGCGGATCCCCGGGCTCCGCGAAGCGGCATTCACCCGCCTTGAACAGGAGGGCGGGCCTGGGTGGAAGAAGCTCACATCTCGTTGGGACGAGATCTACGCCTGCATGGAAGACGAGGTCGGCATCGACTGGTCGAAGGCGAAGAAAGCGCCGCGGACCTACGCGCTCATGAAGTCGATGTTCCTGTAGGATCCTCTCACACCGCAAGACAAAGCGCATGACCAGAACCCAAAAGGTCTTCATATCTAGCCACTCTCTCCGACTACATCTAAGCTCGACAACAGCACACCCTTAAGTGCTGCGTAACCTATAGAGTTAATACATGGCAAGATTCCAAGGATCCGAGTACTATACACTCACCCAATTTGAGGACCGAAAGGAAACAAAATGGTCGTACACCGACATTAAATCCGCGGAATCGAGATTGGGAAAGTCAGAAATAAACAAGTTTCAGGTTTCACGCGAAGTTTTCAAAAGGATTCTTCAGTACATAGAAGATGATCTCATAAGAACACGCCACCCTGCCCCGGAATCAATTACGAGCGAAGGCCCCAGCTCATCGTTTTCAGTGTCCACGATAAAATTTAGCATGCACGCGATCAAAGGTAGCCGCGGAGGCTGGTATATAATCAGCAACGGGGGCGAGCTTCCTATAATTAAGAATGAATTCATAGAGTACGGCCCGAAAAGAAAGTCGGGCAGAAGGCGCTATAGCGCGAGGCGCAACCTAAGCCAGACTGAATTGTCCCAGATCGAGTGGCTTCAAGAGAGAACACCTTCAATTGAAACCATCCATGAGTGGGTATCAAAAAAGTACCCCGACCATATTTACAAGGTCGATGTCAGCTTCAGAGACGACACGAGCGATCTTTTCAAACCATTTGCCACAACCAAGCGAAGAGCAGACAAAAAATAGCAACACACAAACATCATAATTCGATGTCCGATTTACCGACCCAAAGCACTAAGCGCCCATTTCGGGACCAGTTGTTCGTTGTTGAGGCGGACTGCCAACATAGTGTCACCCATAAGAGATCCATTGAAGGCCGTGCTGAGTGGCAAACCAGTTGGATAGTCGGTCATCGACCGATAGAGGTCTCGCATCAGAGCGATCGGATTTTGCCCGCCCTCACGCCCCCAGATGAACTGACACCCAATCGCCCGCAGATCAGGTTCACTTAGCGCAAAGATCCCTTGGCCCTGATCCATCAAAACCAGCGTGTCAAAGCTATCGTCAGTGAGCCTCCCAGTCATCATGATCGCCCTGGGCACCGCAGCGGCCGTGGCCTCCCCGGGCAGATCAACGATGTCGAGCCAAAGTTCTGTGTCCCTAAGTTCGGAAGTGAACTTCAGTTCATCCATGTGAGGTGACGCCGACAAATGGTCACCAATCTTGCCAGCCGGAACTGACAGCGGCTCAAGGTAGCCTTCGGTCGAGGAAAACTGCGGCCACGACGAGCAGCTTGTCGCTTCGGCAGATGTCGCTGAGAGCAATATGCACCCTGGCAACAAAAGGCTCCTCAAAACCTTGGCAAAGTTCTCGGTATTGCCTGCCGCCGCGAGAGATGGACGTCGCGAGCGACGTTCTACACCTCTTGCTGGATAAAATACCAACATAATCAATTCCTTAACTTCACATTGATATTGTTTGCCCCAATGCATCTGTCAGTGCAACCATGAATTGAGCTTCGTTTTTTTCATCTCTGGCCAATATCGCTTCCATGATTGCTTCCAGAGAGACCACACCCATCCACGAGATTAGACATGGGGATCGGATCCGCGCGTTCTTCGATCCCGCGCTTCGAGACGAAGAGCACGGAGAGGTTAGAGAAGCATCCGGAGAGGTGATGACCATAGTCGGGCAGGTCTACCTCGCCAGCTCGGACCATAGGGTGCGCTTCGGGATGCCGCGGATGTTCAGGATCGACAACGCTCGCGGCGTATCCATTGAACTCCTCGAGACGCACGGTCAGCATCAAGCCCGCATCCGGAAGAAGCGCCTGGGCGAACTGGTCTTCCTCCATCCTCCGGAGAGCTCTGACGAGCTCGTAGATCAACTGAACGCGCTGAGCGAGATGATTGCTTCCGTCCCCGATCAGGGCTTCCATTCGCGCAAGTCCGAACTCATCCTTCAGTTCGACCAGGTCGCCGACATGGTCCAACTCGCCAAGAGGAAGCGGAACTACTTCCTCACTCGAGCCCGTATCGGTGCGGACTTTCATCCCTGGACAACCAAAGATGACAGGGTCTTTCGGATCGAAACCGAACGGCCCCTTCCCTCCGATCTCGAACTCGATCGCACGCACCGACGAGACCGCACCAGGCGCCTCGAAGAATCCGTGTGCATCTTCGGGGAAGCCGAACGCGAAACCCGGCAATACGCAAGCCTGCTCCGAGCGGCCGGCTATGACGTCCGTCGGCCACATCCGAACGCACAAGAGCTCCTTGTCAAGATCTCCTGGGGATCCCGGTCCAAGGCCGATATGACGCTATCCTGCTCTTCCAACGGGCGCTGGTCCGTAGGGCTCAGGCCCCCGTCAAACAAAAAGGAAACCATGGCGGCCAGACGCCTTGAACGCGAAGGTCATCTAGGTGCCCTCCGGGCATTCCTGGGCCTCGACTGACAAACTTTCCGAGGCAAAATATCTTACGATACTCCAACGAGTTATCCTCTTTTTCCGAGATGAACTCCAAAATCTATTCAACCTTTAGGGGTTTTATGGTACCTCTATTCCACTGAACTGCGATTTTTCGAACCACATTTCGATTTCAAACGAAGGCTCATTCCATGGAACTGAAGCTTGATACCGTTGTTCTTCGCATCAAACGCCCCGTCAAAGAGGCCGCAGGCCAACCACCATCCTTTCCGCCGGCGTTTCCAGGCGCCGAAATGGCGGCCGCAGTGGATGATGCCGGCGATGTAAAACTCCAGGTCACGTCTGAAAACATGCAGCTCTCTCCCGGGGAGAAGGGCGAAGTGGAGGCGGAAGACGATGTGGTCGGGACGGTGCTATCCATGCCCCTGTCCCTGATCAAGCCCACCAACTTCGACGCCCAACCCACCGACACCGGCGGAGACTCCTGGGGGATTGCCGATATCGGAGCAGACGCCCTCGATCAGAACGCCGGGAAGGGCGTCACGGTCGCAGTCCTGGATACCGGCATCGACATCGATCACCCGGCCTTCGATCCCATCCGGGCAGGCATCACGTTCAAGGACTTCACGACCGCAGCAAAACCCAACGCCTATGACGACAACGGCCACGGCTCCCACTGCGCGGGAACAATCTTCGGCCAGGATGTCACTGGCAGACGGATCGGCATCGCCCGCGGCGTCCGCAACATCCTCATCGGGAAGGTCCTCGGGCAAGGCGGCGGCCGGAACGACCAGATCTTCAACGCCATCGTATGGGCATGGAACAACAAGGCCTCCGTTGTGTCGATGTCGCTCGGAGTCGATTTCACCGCGTTCCGAGAAGAGCTCGTAACGAACTTCTCGGTGCACCCTCTTGTGGCGACTTCCATGGCCCTTCAGGGCTACCGAGAGAACCTACGCCTGTTCGACAAGATCTCAGGATTGTTCTCAACCATCAGGGAGCTTCCTGCTCCCCTCCTGATCGCCGCTTCAGGGAATGAGAGCAATCGCCCTCAGTGGACGCTGCCTGTCGCGCCTCCTGCCGAAGCCGCCGACATTCTCTCGGTCGGCGCCTACGACATCTCGCACCAGATCGCCGGTTTCTCGAACACCAACCCCGACTGCTGTGGACCGGGAGTAAACATCCTCTCCGTTGCCGCGAATACGGCACAAGGGCTGCGGGGGCTGAACGGGACCAGCATGGCCACGCCGCACGTCGCCGGCGCCGCGGTCCTCGCGGCCGAGAGGCTGATGAAACGAGACAATATCACCAGCGATCACGACAGAACCTTTACCGCCCACGACCTCAAGAATGAGCTGATGTCGCGTGCGCAGGCTCTTCCAACCATCTCGCGGGCAGATGGAGGCGTGGGCCAGGTCCAAGCTGCTCCGTGACTACAGGGCAGCAGGACGACGGCATTGTCCGTGTCCTCAGGACCAACAACGACAAGGAGAAGGCTCCACTGGAGCCTTTTCTTCACACCGGACTCGGGTTCCTCCTCGGAAGCCGAACCATCGTCACCTGTGCCCACGTCGTGAACGCCGCGCTCGGACGAGAAAAGCTTTGAATGAAAGAGGCGGAAGGAGAAAGTCGCTCCTCCGCAGGACCTACCTGGCGAAGGGAGACGGGCACAACCTGCAGAAACGAACGGCCGTACTCATCAGAACCTCAAAGCCACGTTCAGCCCGTACTGCGTCTCGTCGAAGAATGAATCCGAACTCCTCGCCTGGGAGACGAAGCCAGATAGGCTCAACCTGTCCGAAAACTGATGGCTGACACTGATCGAGCCAACAGTCTGCGTGAGGTCATCGCCGAGCCATTCCCCTCCACGATTGCTCTGCGCCGAAAGGGTGATCGACGAAGGTCGATCAAACGCGAGGAAACCCAGTCCAACAAAGGCACGCTCACGCATCACGAGGACGCCATCCACCTCGCCTCCGATTTGGATACCCAGATTGACGGCATATGGTCCCGGGATCGCAGAAGCCAGACCAACAGTTGCGACGTTCTGGCTGTACTCGCTGCCGCTATCCACTTGCCGCACCTGAAGATCAAGTGTAAGCGCTTTGCCGATCCCCTACGCGGCGATGCTTGACGGGATCTGGTAGTTCCAGGGCATGAGTGCGTCGATGCGGCTTTTGGGATGCCCATCGAG
>Ga0208328_1000326_pt1 | contig 23589 bp, 22 predicted proteins | sample DeeseametaMP2633_FD_184170 | JGI IMG/M metagenome (GOLD analysis project Ga0208328, IMG submission 184170) | Marine microbial communities from the Deep Atlantic Ocean - MP2633 (SPAdes) | ecosystem: Environmental > Aquatic > Marine > Unclassified | place: Northeast of Antigua and Barbuda, North... | reverse complement strand
CGTCGGCATGATGGGCGGGTGCCCGACCGATCCCCCCTGGCGCTGCCGCCCGGTTTCCGCATCGGCACCGCCACGTCGTCCTTCCAGGTGGAGGGTGCGGCCGACTCCCGGGGGCCCTCGATCTGGGACACCTTCACGGCCACCCCCGGCGTGGTGCGCGACGGCACGTCGGGGGCGACGGCGTCCGGGCACCACGACCGCTACGTCGAGGACGTCGCCCTGCTGGCCCGCCTCGGCGTGCGCGACTACCGCTTCTCGATCTCCTGGCCGCGGGTGCAGCCCACCGGGCGCGGGCCGGTCTCCACCCAGGGCCTGGACTTCTACGACCGCCTCGTCGACGAGCTCCTCGCGGCCGGGATCGACCCCATGGTCACGCTCTACCACTGGGACCTGCCGCAGGCGCTCGAGGACGACGGCGGCTGGCTCAACCGCGGCACCGTCGACCACTTCGAGTCCTTCGCGGCCGTCGTCGCCGACCGGCTCGCGGACCGGGTGCGGCACTGGGTGCCGGTCAACGAGCCCAACGTCGCCACGATGTTCGGGTACGCCGTCGGGCTGCACGCCCCCGGGCGGCGGCTGATGTTCGACGCGCTGCACGTCTCCCACCACCTGCTGCTCGCCCACGGGCGCGGGGCGGTCGCCCTCCGGGCCGCGGGCGCGGAGAGCATCGGCTGCGCCAACCACCACGCACCGATGTGGCCGGCGACCGAGGACGAGGCCGACGTCGGGGCGACCAAGCTCTTCGACGCCCTGTGGAACGGCATGTTCCTGGAGCCGATGCTGCTGGGGCGCTACCCGGCCGACCTGCAGCCGCTGGTCGAGGGCTTGGTGCAGGACGGCGACCTGGCCACGATCCGCCAGCCGCTGGACTTCTACGGCATCAACTACTTCATGCCGATGCGCGTGGGCGCCGCGCCCGAGGACTCCGACATGTTCTTCGCGCTCTACGACCTGGTCGGCTACCCCGAGACCGACTTCGGGTGGCCGGTCGTCCCGGACGCGCTGCGCGAGTGGCTGATCACCTTCCGGGCGCGCTACCGAGCGGCGCTGCCGCCACTGGTGGTGACCGAGTGCGGCGCGGCCTACTCCGGGGAGCCCGACGCGGACGGGCGGGTCGAGGACCAGGCGCGCATCGACTACCTGCACGGCCACCTCGAGGCGGTCGCGGCCGCGTGCCGGCGCGGCGTGGACGTCCGAGCGCTGTACGTCTGGTCCCTCCTGGACACCTTCGAGTGGACCGAGGGCTACGCCCAGCGCTTCGGCCTGGTGCACGTGGACCCGGTCACCCAGCGGCGTACTCCCAAGGAGTCCTTCCACTGGCTCGCCGAGCTGATCGCGTCCCAGAGCCCGTCGGTGGGCTGAGGATCGCCGCACGCCGCGGGCGGCCTGCGGCGACGGTGAGCGCCGACCCGCCCGGCGCTCTCGTTACGCTGTCGGGCATGGTCGATGCCCCCAGCCCCTCCGCGGGACCGGCTCAGCTCCTCGAGACCGCCGCGGGCCGTCGCATCGTCTTCGTCGTCGGCTCCGGCCGCAGCGGCACGAGCACGCTCTCCGGCTCCCTCCAGGCGCTGGGCATGCACGTGCCGCAGCCGGAGGTGGACGCCGACGAGACCAACCCCAAGGGCTTCGGTGAGCCGCAGTGGGTGGTCGACTTCCACGACGAGCTGCTGCGCCGCGCCAACGTCGCGGTCTCCGACGCCCGCCCCTCGGCGTGGTTCGAGGCCGGCAAGATCAACAACCTCGAGCCGGTGCGCCGCCGGCTGCACGAGTGGCTCGAGCAGCAGTTCGTCGAGGGTGGCCCCGAGCTGGTTGTGAAGGACCCGCGGCTGGCGTGGTTCATGGGGTTGTGGCGCGGGGCGGCCCTGCGCTGCGACGCGCGGCCCGGCTACGTCACGATGCTGCGCCCGGTCACCGAGGTCGTCGGCTCCAAGCAGCGTTACTACGACGCCAAGTTCGGCGAGGTCAACCGCACCGCCGCGTGGGTCAACATGATGCTGCACTGCGAGCGCGCGACCCGGGGGTCCGACCGTGCCTTCGTCCGCTACCACGACCTGCTCGACGACTGGACCGTCCCGGTCTTCGGCCTGGGCCAGCGCTTCGACCTCGACGCGGTCAAGTCGGCGGCGGCCAACGACATCCGCAAGGTGCACGCCTACATCGACCCCTCGCTGCGCCGCGTCCAGCTCACCTGGGACGACCTCGAGGTGCCCAAGCGGCTGCGCGAGATCGCCCAGGAGACCTGGGAGGCCCTCGACCGGCTGCCCGACGAGGGCGGTGACACCCCCGAGGTGCAGGCCACCCTCGACCAGCTGCGCGAGGCCTACGCCGACCTCTACGAGGAGGCGGCGGCGATCAGCCAGTCCACCGCGCTCGCCTCGCGGCGGGACGGGTTCGGCGAGGGCGTGCGGTCGACGCAGAAGCGCGGGATCGAGCGGATCCCGCACTGGGTCCGCGCGCTGGTCCCCGGCTTCCTGCGCCGCGGCGCCCGCAAGGTCGCCGGGAGGGAGCGGGCGTGAGCCCGGTCCGGGGCGCCGACATCCCCTGCCTGGAGCAGGATCCGGCGTACGACGTGCACTGGCCGTGGCGCGCGGGCCCGCTGCCCCAGGGCCTGACCTGCGTGTTCCGGGTCAAGAACGAGGCCCGCAACCTGCCCTGGGTCATCCCGCCGATGCTCGAGGCCGTCCAGCACGTCGTCCTGGTCGACAACCTCTCCGACGACGGCACCCCCGACGTCGCCCGCGAGGCCGCGGCGTCCATCGGTGCCGCCGACCGCCTGGAGGTGCACTCCTACCCGCACCGCGTCTCGCGGGCCGGCACCGAGCACCTCGCCACCCGGCACGACTCGGTGCACTCGTTGACCCACTTCTACAACTGGTCCTTCTCCCACGTCCGCACCGCCTACTCGATGAAGTGGGACGGCGACATGGTGCTGACCGCCGAGGGCGTCGGCGTCCTGCGCGACCTGTCCTGGCAGCTGCACGACTCCGGTGCGGTCGTCGCGATCCCGCGCCACCCGCTGTCGATCGAGAGCGAGTCGGTGGCCTGGATCGACCTCGGCTTCCGGTTCCTCGAGCCGTGGATCTACCCGATGGGCCCGGAGTTCACCTTCGTCAAGGCCTTCGAGTGGGAGGTGCGGGAGTTCCCCGAGACCTCCCAGCGCATCATCGCCCCCGAGGGGCTGTGCGTGGAGCTGAAGTGGCTCGACCAGGACGAGTTCGCGCACTGGTCGGCGATGGACTTCGACGAGTCCCGTGCCCCGCGCAAGCGTCGCGAGTGGCAGGTCTACTCCGCGCTGATGGAGGGCCGGGGCGAGGAGGTCCAGGGCCTGCACCGCATCGAGGCGCCGCCGGGGGTGCACGTCATCGACTACGTCACCGACACGTGGCTGCCGCGCGCCGAGCGCCCGCTGGTGCGGCGGGGTCGGCGGATCGAGAGCTGACCGCCGAGGCGTCACTCGCGCACGGCCGAGAGGTCGCTGACGCACTGCCAAGAGGGCGCGCGCACGCTCAGGCGAGCGCCGCTCCGAGCCGCCGCACGATCTCGGCGAGCCGGTCGGCGCTGGTGGCGATGTTGAGCCGCAGGTGGCCCTCCAGCCCCGGGTGGTAGTCGTGACCGGCGGCCGCCATCACCCCGTGCTCGAGCCCGGCGGCGGCGGGGTCGGCGACGTCGTACGCGCGCAGGTCGAGCCAGGCGAGGTACGTCGCCTCGAGCGGCCGCATCCGGGCCAGCGGCAGGTGGGTGGCCAGCAGGTCGGCGAGGTCCTCGCGCAGCACGTCGAGACGCTGCCGCAGGGTCAGCAGCCACAGGTCGGAGTCGCGCCAGGCGGCGGCGCCGGCGACCATGCCGAGCCCGGTGTAGCCGTGGTTGGCCTCGAACGGGATCGACCGGATCGCCTCGGTGTCGTCGGGGCGCAGGGTGATGATCTGCGCGGCCTTGAGGCCGGGGGTGTTGAAGGACTTGGTGTGGCTGGTGACCACGATGCCGTCGGGGTCGACGCTGAGGTAGGGCACGAAGGTGCTGCCCGGCAGCACCAGCGGCGCGTGGATCTCGTCCGCCACGACGCGGGCCCCGAACTCCGCGGCCAGGTCGCGGACCGCCTCGAGCTCGGGGCGGGTGAGGACCCGGCCCCACGGGTTGTGCGGGCTGCACAGCAGCAGGGTGCGCGCGCCCGCCTCGAAGTGCGCCCGGACGGCCGCCAGGTCGAGGGTGGCGGCCTCCGCGTCCGGGTCGAGCTCGACGTACGCCGCCTCGCGCCCGGCCAGCGACACGACCGTGCGGAACGGCGGGTAGCAGGGCAGCGGCACGACCACCGGGCCCGGCGGGCACAGGTGTTCCAGCACCAGGCGCAGAGCGGTGATGACGTCGCCGGTCAGGGTGGTCGACCCGGCCGGGACCTCCCAGCCCCAGTGCCGCTCGGCGAAGCCGCGGAAGGCCTCCCCCAGCCCGGTGACCATCGGGTGGTCGAAGGGCGGGTAGCCGAGCATGCCCCGACCGGCGGCGGCGTTGACCGCTGCCGAGATCGCCGGTGCCGGCGCGTAGTCCATCTCCGCGACCCAGGCGGGGATCGTGCCCTCGGGCGCGCGGCCCCACTTCAGCGGCAGCGCCGCCCTGGCCTCGGCATCGGTGAGGTCTCGGATCACCGAGCCGACGGTAGTACCCGATGGAGAACGACGTTCTGCAGGTCCCGGAGGGGAAATCCCTGCGAAACGTCGTGGACGACGACCGCCGACCCGGCTCAGGACGCTGCCAGGAGCCCCGCGCACGCCGCGAGCACGAGGCAGGCCGGCACCATCGTCGCCCGCTCCGGGCGACTCCGGGAGGCGCCGTTGAGGACGACGCCGAGCGCTAAGTACCCGGTCAGCACCCAGGTGGCGACATCGATCCAGCCGCCGGGACCGGGAGGGACGAGGTCCGCCCGGGCCAGGAGCAGGACCGCCATCAGGGCGTAGGCGACCACCGAGACCGCCGAGCCGACCCGCAGGACGGTAGGCAGGACGCGGTGCTGCCCGCCCCAGACGAGGTGACCGACGCGCGCACCGAGTGCGGCGGCGACCTGGAGCCCGGCGAGGGCGGCGAGCAGGGCGCTGGCCGCGAGCGCAGCGGAGACCTCCACGCGCAGCAGCCTAGGCCGCGAGGCCGTGGGTGTCAGGGCGGCGCACGTCAGCCGGCGCCCACGCCACGACCAGCACCCACGGCCTTCGTCAGAGGGCGGCGGCGACCCGGGTGCCCTGCTCGATGGCCCGCTTGGCGTCCAGCTCGGCGGCGACGTCGGCTCCGCCGATCAGGTGCGCGGAGGGGTGGTCGAGCCCGTCGAAGACCGAGCGCACCGACTCCTGGCCGGCGCACACGACGACGTGGTCGACGACCAGCTCGTGGGCGACGTCGTCGACCGAGTAGTGCAGCACCACGCCGTCGGGGTGGTCGGCCACCGAGCGGTAGGCCACGCCCGCGACCTTCGTGACGCCCGCCTGCTTCAGCACCGCGCGGTGCGCCCAGCCGGAGGTCTTGCCCAGGTCCTTGCCGATGACCGAGGTCTTGCGCTGGAGCAGCGTCACCTCGCGGGCGGCCGTGCGCGGCTTGGGCTCGGTGAGCCCGCCGGGGTGGACCGCCGGGTCGCCGACGCCCCAGACCTCCATGAAGTCGTCGGCCCCGTCATGGGTCAGCCAGTGCGAGACGTCGACGCCGATGCCGCCGGCGCCGATGACGGCCACCCGGCGACCGGGCACGACGCGGCCGGCCAGCACGTCGGCGTACGACACGACGCGCTCGTGGTCGGCGCCCGGCAGGTCGAGCACGCGCGGCTCCACACCGGTCGCGACCACGACGTCGTCGAAACCGGCCAGGTCGTCGGCAGCGGCGTACGTCGAGAGGCGCACGTCGACGCCGAGCACCTCGAGCCGGCGGCCGAAGTAGCGCAGCGTCTCGGCGAACTCCTCCTTGCCGGGCACGGCCATCGCCAGCCGGAACTGGCCGCCGAGCTCGGGGGAGGCCTCGAAGAGGGTGACCTCGTGGCCGCGCTCGGCGGCGCTGACCGCCGCCGAGAGCCCCGCGGGCCCGGCGCCGACGACGGCGACCGAGCGCCGGGTGCGCGTGGGGGAGAGGACCAGGGTGGTCTCGCGGCCGGCGCGCGGGTTGACCAGGCAGGAGGCCTTCTGGTTCTTGAACACGTGGTCCAGGCAGGCCTGGTTGCAGGCGATGCAGGTGTTGATCTCGTCCGCCCGGCCCTCGGCGGCCTTCGCGACGAAGTGCGGGTCGGCCAGCAGCGGGCGCGCCATCGACACCAGGTCGGCCTGCCCGTCGGCGAGCACCTGCTCGGCGAGCCCAGGGGTGTTGATCCGGTTGGACGCACAGACCGGCACCGACACCTCGGCCTTGAGGCGGGCGGTGGTCGAGAGCCAGGCGCCGCGCGGGACCTGGGTGATGATCGTGGGGATCCTGGCCTCGTGCCAGCCGATGCCGGTGTTGAGCACGGTCGCGCCGGCCTCGACGACGCGGTGCGCGAGCTCGAGCACCTCGTCCCAGGTCTGGCCGCCCTCGACGAGGTCGAGCAGCGAGATGCGGTACATGATCGGCAGGTCGGGGCCGACGAGCTCGCGGGTGCGGCGCACCACCTCGACGGGGAAGCGCATCCGCTTCTCTGCGCTGCCGCCCCAGGCGTCGGTGCGGTCGTTGGTGCGCTCGGCCAGGAACTGGTTGATCAGGTAGCCCTCGGAGCCCATGATCTCGATCGCGTCGTAGCCCGCGCGCTGGGCCAGCGCGGCCGTGCGCGCGAAGGCGGTGGCTGTCTTGTCCACGCCCTTCGTCGACAGGGCCGACGGCTTGAACGGCGTGATCGGGGACTGGCGGCTCGACGCCGACACCGAGATCGGGGTGTAGCCGTAGCGGCCCGCGTGCAGCACCTGCAGCGCGATGGCACCGCCGTGCTCGTGCACCGCTCCGGTGACCGCCTTGTGCCGCTCGGCCTGCAGGCGGGTGCGCAGCTCGGAGGCGAAGGGCTTGAGCCAGCCGCGCCGGGTCGGCGCGTAGCCACCGGTCACGATCAGGCCGGTGCCGCCCTTGGCGCGCTCACCGACGTACGCCGCCAGCTTGGGGATGTCCCACGGGGCGTCCTCGAGGCCGGTGTGCATCGAGCCCATGACCACGCGGTTGCGCAGGGTCAGCGACCCGAGCGTCAGCGGGCTGAGCAGGTGCGGGTAGTCGGTCGGTGCGTTCATGAGCCGTGTGCCTCCAGGTACTCGGTGAGCCAGGTGATCCAGGTCTGCTCCATCAGCACCCCGCCGCGCAGGACGAGGTACTGGTCGAGCTCCAACCCGGAGAGGGTCGAGGGGTCGGGGTAGTCGCGCGCCACCAGCTGCTCGTAGTGCTCGAGCCGCAGGTGGTGGCCGGCGAGGTTGGCGCGCACGACCCCGAGGACGGCCTGCCGGTCACCCCAGGACGCGGCGCGCATCTTCAGCGCCAGCTCCGAGCGCAGGTGCTCGGTGTCGGTCGGCTCGGCGAGCCAGTCGGCCAGCGCCGTACGACCCAGGTCGGTGACGGCGTAGACCTTCTTGTCGGGTCGCCCCTGCTGCGCGACCTCCTCGACCGTCACCCAGCCGTCGCCGTCCATCCGCCCGAGCACCCGGTAGATCTGCTGGTGCGTGGCGCTCCAGAAGAACCCGATCGAGCGACCGAACCGCTTGGTCAGGTCGAGTCCGGAGGCCGGCTGCTCGCACAGGGCGACCAGCAGGGCGTGCTCGAGGGCCATGCGCAGCATCGTGCCGCACCTATGCAACGAGTTGCAACCATCGGGCGGTGTGGTGCCGGTCTCGCCGTGGCCGCGGCGGGGGCACCGGCGGGCCGCGAGACCCTACGATCGGCGCATGCGCCGCAACCTCGCCTCCGCCGCCGTCCTCGCACTCGGGGCGCTGGCCCTGACCGCCTGCGCCCCCGTCGAGGAGGCGTCCGACCCGGCCGCCGCCCCCAGCGCGCCGGCCGACGACCTGGACCCCGCGGACTGCGTCACCGACGAGATGCTCCTGGAGCCCGGCGTGCTGACCGTCGGCACCGACTCCCCGGCGTACGACCCGTGGTTCGTGGGCAACGACCCCACCAACGGTGAGGGCTACGAGAGCGCGGTCGCCTACGAGGTCGCCGACCGCCTCGGCTTCTCAGAGGACCAGGTCACCTGGGTGAAGGTCCCCTTCAACACCTCCTACGCGCCCGGCGCGAAGGAGTTCGACCTCGACATCAACCAGATCTCGATCACCCCGAAGCGGGCCGAGGTCGTGGACTTCTCCGAGGGCTACTACCAGGCCGCGCAGGCCGTGATCGCCCTCGACGGGACCGCCGGTGCGGAGGCCACCAGCCTGGCCGACCTCGCCGACCTGCGGCTCGGCGCCCAGACGGGCACCACCTCGCTGACGGCGATCCGCGACATCATCGCGCCCACGGAGGACCCGGCCGTTTTCGAGGACACCAACGCCGCGAAGCAGGCGCTGGTCAACGACCAGGTCGACGCGATCCTGGCCGACCTGCCCACCGCGTTCTACATCTCCGCCGTGGAGATCGAGGACAGCGTGATCGTCGGGCAGTTCCAGCCCGAGACCGGCGACCAGGAGGAGTTCGGGATGCTCTTCGAGAAGGGCTCCCCGCTGGTCCCCTGCGTGGACGCCGCGCTCCTCGCGATGCGCGAGGACGGCACGCTGGAGGCCATCGAGACCGAGTGGCTCTCCGACGTCGTCGACGTCCCCGAGCTCCAGTAGTGGGCCCCGCCGGGGGCTGGACCCCCAGCGAGCACGAGCTGGGCCGCCGCGAGGTCCGTCGCCGGCAGCGGCGTCGCTCCCTGCTGGTCTCCACCGGCACCACCGTCGTCGTCCTCGGGCTGCTGCTCCTCGGGCTCCTCACCGCGCCCGGGTGGCCGCGGGTGCAGGCGCTGTTCTTCTCCTGGGAGGACGCTCGCGAGTCGTTCCCGGCGATCCTCGACGGGATCTGGCTCAACATCCGGCTCTTCGTCCTGTGCCAGCTGGCGATCCTGCCGCTGGCCCTGCTGATCGCCGTCTCGCGCGGCACGCGGTCGCCCTGGCTGGCGCCGGTGCGGGTCGTGGCCGTCACCTACACCGACGTGGTGCGCGGCATCCCCACGATCCTGCTGGTGGTGCTGCTGGGGTTCGGGGTCCCGGCGCTGCAGCTGGAGGGGCTCACCAACGACCGGACGTTCTGGGCCGGGGTCGCCCTGGTGATCTCCTACTCCGCCTACGTCGCGGAGGTGTTCCGGGCCGGGATCGACTCCGTCCATCCCTCGCAGGTGGCCAGCGCCCAGGCCCTCGGCCTGGGCCACGTCCGCACGCTGCGCCACGTGGTGGTGCCGCAGGCGGTGCGCCGCGTCGTCCCGCCGCTGCTCAACGACTTCGTCTCGCTGCAGAAGGACACGGCGCTGGTCTCCGCGGTCGGGGTCTTCGACGCCGTCTACACCGCGCGTGACTACGGCGCCTACAACTTCAACTACACCCCGCTCGTGGTGGTCGCGGCGTTCTTCGTCGCCATGACGGTGCCGCTGGCGCGGCTGACCGACTGGTTGCAGCGCCGCCTGGTCGAGCGCGAGAGGGCGGGGGCACGATGAGTGCGCTGCTGGAGGTCCGCGGGCTGCGCAAGGCGTACGGCGAGCGACTGGTCCTCGACGACGTCTCCCTGAGCGTGGCCGCCGGCGACGTCGTGTGCCTCATCGGCTCCTCGGGGTCCGGCAAGTCCACGCTGCTGCGCTGCCTGGACCTGCTCGAGCCCGTCGACGACGGCACCATCCACCTCGACGGGGTGGAGATCACCGACCCCGAGGTGGACCTGCGCGCGGTGCGTCGCCGGATGGGCATGGTCTTCCAGGCCTACAACCTCTTCCCTCACCTGACGATCCTGGAGAACTGCACGCTCGCGCCGCGGCGGGCCCACGGCGTGGGTCGCCGCGAGGCCCGCGACCGGGCACTGGACCTCCTGGGTCGCTTCGGGCTCGCCGAGCACGTGGACAAGCACCCCGACCGGCTCTCGGGTGGCCAGCAGCAGCGCGCCGCCGTCGTACGGGCCCTGTGCACGCAGCCGACCCTGCTGCTGCTCGACGAGATCACCGCCGCGCTCGACCCCGAGCTGGTGGGCGAGGTGCTCGACATCGTCCGCGACCTCGCCGCGGGTGGGACGACCATGGTGCTGGCCACCCACGAGATGGCCTTCGCCCGGGAGGTGGCGACCACCGTGTGCTTCCTGGAGGGTGGCCGGATCCTCGAGCAGGGTCCGCCCGACCGGATCTTCACCCGTCCCGAGCAGGAGCGGACCCGCGCCTTCCTGCGGCGGGTGCTCCCATCCTGAACCACCGGTCGCACGATGACAGTTTTGCTGTCATGATCCCGCCCATGAGCATCGAGCTGGGGCAGGGCACGGGCCCGCTGAAGGGCGTCAAGGTCGTCGAGATCGCCGGGATCGGCCCCGGGCCGCACGCCTGCATGCTGCTCGCCGACCTCGGCGCCGACGTGATCCGCGTCGACCGCCCCGGCGGCCAGGCGATGACCGGTGGGTCCCACGACCTGCTCAACCGAGGCCGCCCCAGCGTCGCCCTCAACCTCAAGGACCCCGAGGCCGTCGCCACGGTCCTGGACCTCGTCGAGGGTGCCGACGTGCTGATCGAGGGCATGCGCCCCGGCGTCGCGGAGCGCCTCGGCCTCGGGCCCGAGCAGTGCCACGAGCGCAACCCGCGGCTGGTCTACGGCCGGATGACCGGGTGGGGACAGGACGGCCCGCTGGCCACCGCGGCCGGCCACGACATGAACTACATCGCCATCACCGGCACGCTGTTCGGCCTCGGTCAGGACAAGGGCCGCCCGCACTTCCCCGCCAACCTGGTCGGCGACTTCGGCGGCGGCTCGACGTACCTCGTGATCGGCATCCTGGCCGCGCTGCTCGAGGCCAGGGTCTCCGGCCAGGGCCAGGTGATCGACGCCGCGATCGTCGACGGCACCGCCAGCCTCAACGCCATGACCGCCGCCTTCCTGCACTCGGGAGCCTTCCGCGAGGAGCGCGCGGCCAACCTGCTCGACGGTGGGGCCCCCTTCTACGACGTCTACGAGACCTCCGACGGCCGGCACATGAGCGTCGGCGCGCTCGAGCCGCAGTTCTTCGCCGAGCTGGTCCGCCTGCTCGACCTCGGCGACCGCTGCCCGGGCCAGATGGAGTTCGACCGCTTCGACGAGATGAGGGCGCTGTTCGCCGAGACCTTCAAGCAGCGCACCCAGGCCGAGTGGGTCGCGCTCTTCGAGGGCACCGACGCCTGCGTGGCGGGCGTCATCCCGATGAGCGAGGCCAAGGACCACCCGCACATGGCGGCCCGTGAGGTGTTCGTCGAGAAGGACGGCGTCGTGCAGCCGCAGCCGGCGCCGCGCTTCTCCCGCACCCCCGCCACGCTGGGTCTGCCGCCCTCGGAGAAGGCCGGCATCCACACCCGCGAGGCCCTGACGGCCTGGGGCGTCGGTGACGTCGACGGTCTCATCGAGCGGGGGGCCGCGGTCCAGGCCTGAGGATCCTTCCTAGGCTGGGCCGGTGCGGCCCTTCCTCTTCCTCGGCACCCGGGCCGAGGACGTCGCCGCCGACGGCGAGTACGACGCCGTCCTCCGCTTCTCCGGGCTGGAGGAGTCCCAGTGCCGGCGGGTGCGGCTGGAGCGGGACTCCCTGACCGACGTGCTGGGCGAGGTGGACCTCGACGACTGGTCCGGGGTGATCCTCGGCGGCGGGCCCTTCAACGTCTCCGACCCCGAGGAGCGCAAGTCGCCCGCGCAGCTGCGGGCCGAGGCCGAGCTGCGTGCGCTGGCGCTGCAGGTGGTGTCGACCGACACCGCGTTCCTGGGCTGCTGCTACGGCATCGGGACACTCGGCAGCCTGCTCGGGGGCATGGTCGACCGGACCTACGGCGAGCCGATCGGGGCGGTGCCGATCACCCTCACCGACCAGGGGGCCGAGGACCCGCTCCTCGGCGTGCTGCCGCCGACGTTCGACGCCTTCCTCGGCCACAAGGAGGCCGTCCACACGCTGCCGCGCGGCGCGGTGCTGCTGGCGTCCTCGGCGACCTGCCCGGTCCAGGCGTTCCGCCTCGGCTCGCGGGTCTACGCCACCCAGTTCCACCCCGAGCTCGACAACGACGGTCTCGTGACCCGGATCGAGGTCTACCGGCACTACGGCTACTTCGAGCCCGCCGGGGCCAGCGCGCTCATCGACTCCGCCCGAGCCGCCCGGGTCACCGAGCCGCCGCGGCTGCTGGCGCGCTTCGTGGAGCTCTTCGCTCGGTAGGCGCGCCGCGGGGTCCGTCGCTCGGGTCGCCAGGTTTGACTGATGTCAGTCCAACCTTGCTCATGGCGGTCGAACCTTCGACCGCGCAGCCGAAGGTCTGACTGACATCAGTCGAACCTCCACCCCGACCCTCTAATGAACATCTGTCAATAGCGAGCGGTCTCGGCTACCGTCTCCCCATGAGCCAGACCCAGCCCGAGCACGTCGACGTCCTGGTGGTGGGGGCCGGCCTGTCCGGCATCGGCGCCGCCGCGCAGCTGCGCAGCCGCCACCCGGGCCGCAGCGTGGCGGTCCTGGAGGCCCGCGAGAGCCTCGGCGGCACGTGGGACCTCTTCCGCTACCCCGGCATCCGCTCGGACTCCGACATGTTCACCTTCGGCTACCGCTGGCGTCCCTGGCCCAGTGACACCTCGCTGGCCGACGGTCCGCTGATCCTCGACTACCTACGCACCGTCGCGGAGGAGTACGGCGTCGACCGACTGATCCGCTACCGCCACCGGGTCGTCGCGGCGGCCTGGGACTCCGGCGACCAGCGCTGGACCGTGACCGTCGAGGTCTCGTCAGGCTCGACCGGCGGGGAGCCGGAGACCAGGACGATCACCTGCGGCCTGCTGTGGGGCTGCTCGGGCTACTACGACTACGAGACCGGGCACGCGCCGCAGTTCCCCGGTGCCGAGCGGTTCCAGGGGCAGGTCGTGCACCCGCAGTTCTGGCCCGAGGACCTCGACCACACCGGCAAGAAGGTGGTCGTCATCGGCTCGGGCGCCACCGCGATCACGCTCGTGCCCGCGATGGCCGGCGAGGCCGAGCACGTCACCATGCTGCAGCGCTCCCCGACGTACGTCCTCAACCGGCCGGCGCGCGACCCCCTGGCGCGCAAGCTCGCCAGGCTGCCGGAGAAGGTCCGCTACCCCGTGGTGCGCTGGGCCAACATCCTCACGCAGGTCGGCTCCTACCAGGCCTTCCAGAAGTGGCCGTCGTGGGCACGGAAGTACATCCGCAGCCAGACGGTGAGGCTGGTGCCCGACCACGTCGACGTCGACACGCACTTCAACCCCAGCTACGACCCGTGGGACCAGCGCCTGTGCGTCGTCCCGAACGCCGATCTGTTCAAGGCGCTGCGCAGCGGCGGCGCGAGCATCGTCACCGACACCATCGAGACCTTCGACGAGACCGGCATCCGGCTCACGTCCGGCGAGCACCTCGAGGCCGACGTGATCGTGACGGCCACCGGGCTGAAGCTCAAGCCCTTCGGCGGCTTCGCGATGACCGTCGACGGCGCGGAGGTGAAGCTGCACGACACCATGGCCTACAAGGCGCTGATGCTCTCCGACGTGCCGAACTTCGTCTTCACCATCGGCTACACCAACGCCTCCTGGACCCTCAAGGCCGACCTGGTCAGCGACTTCGTGTGCCGGATGCTCGAGCACCTCGACCGCACCGGCAAGAGCTCGTTCGTGCCGCGTCGCGACGAGGGCGTGGGGGAGCGGCCGTTCATGGACTTCCAGTCCGGCTACGTCCTCCGGGCGCTGGACGACCTGCCGGTGCAGGGCGACCGTGCGCCGTGGCTGCTGAAGCAGAACTACCTCGTCGACGTCCGGCACATCCGCCGCGGCGACCTCGACGACGGGGTGCTGGAGTTCGCCTGACCCGGCCGGCCGTCCCGGAAGGTGCAGCATCACCGTCGTACGCCGGGCGCAAACCCACCCGCGTGGGCGGACCCGGCGGGGTGATCTGCGCGGGCCAGGCGCCGGGTTCCATGGGTGGTGTCACCGAACGCCACACCACACGGAGGTGCACCATGGGACTGGATGACAAGCTGTCCAACAAGGCCGAGGACCTCAAGGGCCAGGGCAAGGAGAGCGTCGGCAAGGCGACCGACGACCAAGAGCTCGAGAGCGAGGGCAAGGGCGACCAGGCCTCCGCTGCCGTGAAGGACGCCGGCGAGAAGGTGAAGGACGCCGGCAAGCGCCTCAAGGACGGGCTCACGTGAGCCGTGCCACTCCGGGCCTCGACGGTTAGGCCACACGGGCTGCTCCCCGTACGCTGGGGAGCAGCCCGTTCCGGTCTCGCCCCGGGCTCGCGGCCCTCCGGCCGCTCCTCTCCCAGCATGGGAGACCCGTCCGCCCCGCAGCACGCGGCGCCGCGGACGACCTGGTGGGACACACCTGCAGTGAGTAGAAACCCTGTGACGACCACGTCCTTCGCCGATCTCGGCGTCCCGTCCGACCTCGTCCGCGTCCTCGCGGGCCTCGACATCACCACCCCGACCCCCATCCAGGCAGCCACGCTGCCGGACTCCCTGGCCGGCCGCGACGTGCTCGGCCGCGGCCGCACGGGCTCGGGCAAGACCTTCGCCTTCCTCCTGCCCCTGGTGGCCCGCCTCTCCGGCGGGCGCTCGGCGGGCCCCTCGCGGCCCCGCGCCCTGGTCCTCGTGCCGACGCGCGAGCTGGCCCTGCAGGTCCAGGAGTCCCTGGCACCCCTCGCGCAGGCGGCCGGTATCTCCAGCCGCACCGTCTTCGGCGGCGTCGGCCAGGGCCCGCAGGTCCAGGCGCTGCGCAAGGGCGTCGACGTCCTCATCGCCTGCCCCGGCCGCCTCGAGGACCTCATCGGTCAGGGCCACTGCCGCCTCGACGCCATCGAGGTCAGCGTGCTCGACGAGGCCGACCACATGGCCGACCTCGGCTTCCTGCCGGCCGTGCGCCGGCTGCTGAACGCGACCCCGAAGGGCGGTCAGCGACTGCTGTTCTCGGCGACCCTCGACCGGGCCGTCGACGTCCTGGTCAAGCAGTTCCTCGACCAGCCCGTCACGCACGAGGCCGACTCGCCGCAGTCGCCGGTGAAGTCGATGGACCACCACGTCCTCCGGCTGGCGCGCGAGCACCGCCTCCCCACCCTGGTCGACCTGACCAGCGCGCCGGGTCGCACGGTCGTGTTCACCCGCACCAAGCACGGCGCCAAGGCGCTGACCCGCCAGCTCAACAAGGCCGGCGTCCCCACCGTGGAGCTGCACGGCAACCTCGGCCAGGGCGCCCGCACCCGCAACATGGAGGCCTTCCACTCCGGCCAGGCCACCACCCTGGTCGCCACCGACATCGCTGCGCGCGGCATCCACGTCGACGACGTCTCGCTCGTCGTCCACGCCGACCCCCCGGCCGAGCACAAGGCCTACCTGCACCGCTCCGGTCGTACGGCGCGGGCCGGGTCGGCCGGCACGGTCGTCACCCTCAGCACCCCCGAGCAGGACCGCGACGTGCGCGACCTCGCCCGCGCCGCCGGCATCAAGCCGCGGATCACCGTCCTGGACGGCCCCGGCCACCCGGTGCTCTCCGAGCTCGCCCCCGGCGAGCGGGTGCTGGTGCCCGGCGGTCTGGTGCTCACCGTGCCGACCCAGCAGTCGGGGCAGTCGGGCAGCGGCGGCGGCAAGAGCGCCGGTGCGCGGAGCAAGCCCCAGGGTGCCGGAGGCGGTCGTTCGCGGTCGCGTCGCGGGCGCGGCGGCTCGGGTCAGGGCGGCCAGGGCGGCCAGCGCTCCGGTCAGGGCGGGCAGCGCTCCGGCCAGGGGCGCCAGCGCTCCTCGGCCGCCGCGGGCTCGGGCTCGGGCTCTCGGCACAGCGCGGCCTCGTTCAGCTCCAAGGCTCGCTGAGGCCGCCGGGCACACGACACGGACACCACGAGGAGGTCACCATGAGGGCGCAGGTGCGTCGCGCGCTGTGGGACATGGTCCCTCGCGATCACCGCGAGTCACCCGGGGCGCTGCGTCGCCGTCAGCTCGTGGTGATCGCCTTCGTCCTCGTGGGGGCCGTGGTGCTCGGCTTCTCGCTGCGCACCGAGCCGGGCTCGACCCAGTTCTACGTCTTCACCCTGGTGATGGCGGCCCTGTGGACGGTCGGGGCCTTCGCCTCGGGGCCGATCCACCTGGGCCGCATCGCGCTGCGTGATGCCCACGTACGCCCGGTCCTGACCCCGTTCGTGGTGGGGGCGGTGATCGTGGGCATCTTCGCCGCCGGCGGCCTGCTCGTGCGCTCGTTGAGCTTCCTGGATCCGCTCACCGAGCAGATCCGCGACGTGCTGGCCTACACCGACGAGAGCACGCTGTGGGCCCTGGCGCTGATCACGGCGGTCAACGGCATCGCCGAGGAGCTGTTCTTCCGCGGGGCGGCGTACGCCGCCGTCCCCAAGCACCCGGTGACGGTCACGACCATCGCCTACACCATCGCCACCATGGCGACGGGCAACCTGATGCTCAGCTTCGCCGCCGTGCTGCTGGGCGTCGTGGTCGGGCTCGAGCGCCGGGCCTCGGGCGGGATCCTGGGCCCGATCATCACGCACCTGACCTGGTCGCTGTCGATGCTGGTCCTGCTGCCGCTCATCTTCCTCTGAGCCGCGAGCGGGGCCTCACGAGCGCGACGGGGGCGCCTCCAGGCGGTCCGCGATCAGCTGCCGGTCGCGCCGGAAGGTGCGCAGCAGCGAGGGTGTGGACTCCCACGCCGGCTCCACCTGGGGGCCGCGGTAGACCCCGAGGGCGAGCGCCTCGCTCACGGTGACGCGCAGCCGGATGCGGACGACGAGGTCGACCCGGCCGTCGGGGGCGACCACCGGCTCCACCTGGGCGAGGTGCAGGGCACCGTCGAGGTCCTCGACCACGACCCGGGTGCCGAGGGCGGCCGCGGGGTCCCCGAAGGCGACGTCCGCGGCAGGGATCGGCTCCTCCTCGTGCCCGATCAGCCACGCGGTGCTGCGTCGTACCTGCACCAGCTCCATCGTGAGACCTCCGTGAGTGAGCGTCCCTCGAGGGTGACAGACCGAGCTCGCCCGCGCGTGGAAGCTGCCGTGAGGAACGTGTGAAGACCCTGCGGAGCAAACGTTTGCGCGCTCCCGACCCGCCAAGAAGCCATGAAGATGGGACCCACACCCTGGCCGGGGAGAGCCGGCTGGGTCACGCTGGTCCAGAGGACGGGCGTGGACCACCACGACGAGCCGGTGCAGAGACTGAGGGGACGCAGTGATGGGACGGAGCGCGGTGCTCGTCGTCGACGACGACGACGACTTCCGTGCCCTGGTACGTCTGCACCTGGTGGCGTCGGGCTTCGAGGTCGAGGAGGCCGACTCCGGTGAGGGAGCACTGGAGCTGGTCGAGACCTCCCCGCCCGCCCTCGTCCTCTCCGACCTGCGGATGGGCGGCATGGACGGCGCCGAGGTGCGCGCACGCCTGGCGCGCAGCCACCCGGACCTCCCCGTGTTCGTCTGGTCGGCGCTGCCCACGCGCGCCCCGTCGGTGATGCGCAAGGGGCTGCAGGCGCTCGAGAGCGTCATCGCCGAGCACCGCGAGACGCTGCTGGCCCAGAGGTCGGCCCAGAGCTCGGCCCAGCACTCCCGGCGCGCAGACACGGCCTGACCCGGCTCCCGGTCCCCGGGGCCGCACGCCCCCGGGGAGGGTCTCTGGTCCGAGGAGCGGACGCCTGCGAGGATGGCGGCTGAGCTCAGGGGGTGCAGTGGGGTCCGTGCGACGTACGTCGGTGCTCGTGGGCGCCCTCGCACTGACGGTCGCCGGCCTGGGCGTGGTGGTCCTCGCGGGCTGGGCGTTGGACCAGGAGCGCCTGACCCGCGTGCTACCGGGCCTGGTCACCATGCAGCCGGCGACCGCACTGGACTTCACCCTGCTGGGCCTGTCCACGGCGATGCTGCACCTGGGATGGGCCCGGGCGAGAGTCCCCGAGGCGGTCCCGCTCCTCGCGGTGCTGACCGTGGTGCTGATCGCGGGGACCGGGCTGGTCACCGAGCTCGCGGGCTGGCGCTACCCGATCACGGTGCTGGGTGACATGTCCCAGAACGAGGGGCGCATGTCGGGCATCACCGCCGTCGCCCACCTCGTCATCTGCGTGTCCCTGCTGGCCGCCGTGTTCGGCCGACGCCTGGTGGCGCACGGGGCCGGTGTCCTCGCGCTCACACTGGGTGTGGTGGGTCTGTCCGGCTACGCGTTCGGAGCCAGCGACCTCTACGACGTCGGCTACTTCCAGACCCTGGCCCTGCACACGGCGCTCGGCATCGCGCTGCTCGGCCTGGCCCTGGTCTCGGCCAGCGGGGAGGTCGGCCTGACCCGACTGGCCCGGTCGGGCACGGTCGGTGGCCGGCTGGCTCGGACGCTGCTGCCGGCGGTCATCGTGATCCCCACGGTGCTGGGCTGGCTGAGCGTGTGGATGATGCGCCACGACTACGGGCCGGGCTTCGTCATGGCGCTCTACGCCACCTGCGTGGCGCTGCTCAGCGGTGGCCTGGTCTGGCTGGCGGGCGTGCGCCTGACCGACGCCGACGTACGCCGGAGCGAGGCCGAGGAGGCGCGGGCCGTGGCGGACCGAGCGCTGGCTGAGCTCGAGGTCGCCTCGCAGGAGCTGCGGCTGGCCAATCGTGACCTGAGCGACTTCACGGCGGCCGCCGCCCACGACCTGCGCGGCCCCCTGAGCGCGGTCGTCCTCGGCGTGCAGATGCTGCACACGGTCGGAGACCCGCGGTACGCCGATGTCGTCGACCGGGTCGAGGGTGCGGCCGAGCGCGGGATGACCCTGATCGACGACCTGCTCCAGTTCGGCCAGGTGGGGCAGGTGCCGGTCGAGCCCACCCGCCTGGACCTCGAGCCGCTCGTGGTCGAGGTCGTCGCCGCGGTGGAGGGCGCCACGGGGCGCTCGGTCCGGCTGGAGGCGGGCACGTGGTCGCCGGTCCGAGCCGACGAGAGCCTGGTCCGTCGTCTGCTGACCAACCTCATCGGCAACGCCGTGAAGTACACCGAGGGTGAGGGCGTCGTCGACGTCGGGGTGGCGGCCGAGCCGACCGGGGACGGCAGGGTCCTCGTCCGGGTCAGCGACCGCGGGCTCGCGCTGCCCGAGGCCGAGCGGGAGCTGGTCTTCGAGATCTTCAAGCGGGGTTCCGCGGGCGCCAGGCACTCGACCGGCACCGGTGTGGGCCTGGCCGTGTGCCGCCGCATCGTCGAGCGGCACGGCGGCACGATCGCCGTGGTGGACCGGCAGGGCTGGTCCAAGAGCTTCGAGCTGACGCTCCCGGCCGCGGAGGCGCCGCAGGCGGCCCGGCAGTCAGGCCCGGGCGATCGGCCGCCTCATGCCCGGTCGTCCTCGGCGAGGGCCCGCCGCACCGCCTCGGCGTAGGTGAGCGGCTCGCCGGGGACGACGTCGCGGATGCTGTAGTCGGTCTGCAGCACCTCGGTGCCCATCGACTCGATGAGGTTGCCCGCGGTCGTGGCGTCCACCCCGGTGACGAGCTTGATCCACCACTCGCTGAGCATCGGCGTACCGACCGGGACCTGCAGGATCGGGACCCGCCGACCGTGCATGACCTCGCCGGCCTCCTGCAGCATGCCCTTGTAGGACAGCTGGTCGGCGCCGCCGACCTCGTAGACCTGTCCCCTCGCCTCGTCCCGGCCGGTCACGCCCACCAGGTAGCGGATGACGTCCTGGACGGCGATCGGCTGGGTTCGGGTGGAGGCCCACCGGGGGACCACCATCGCGGGGAGGTTCTTGACCAGCTCGCGGGTCATCTCCCACGACACACCACCAGCGCCCACCACGATGGCGGCACGCAGCACCGTGACCGGCACTCCGGCCTCACCGAGCAGCTTCTCGACCTCGCGGCGGGAGCGCAGGTGGGGTGAGAGGTCCTCGCCGTCCTTGCCCAGCCCGCCGAGGTAGATGATCTGCTGGACGCCCTGGGCCGCAGCGGCGAGCCCGAAGGCGGAGGCTGCCTCGGCGTCCTTGCGCTCGAAGTCCTGGTCGTCGAGGGAGTGCACCAGGTAGATCGCGACGTCGACGCCCTCGAGCGGCCCTGCCAAGGAGCCGGGGTCGCCGACGTCACCGTGCACCGGCGTGCCGGGCCCGTCGTAGGCCTCGGGACGGCGGGTCATCGCCCGCACCTCGTGGCCTTCCTCCATCAAGGCAGGCACGAGGCGGCGGCCGATGAACCCGGTGGCGCCGGTGACGAGTACGCGGATGCCCATCCGGTCAGCATAGGGAGGGCCGACTCGGGTCGGGTCACCCGAGCGCGCTGGTCGTGCGGGGGTCGCGCTGACGCTTTCGGGTCGAGAAGGGCGTCGACAGCGATAGGCTCGGTAAAGGACGCTGAGCACGGGCCGCTCGGGCCGGCACCGTTCAGCGGGAGGTGGAGATGGCGCGGATCGTGATGGTCGAGGACGACCGGGACGTGGCCCGGCTGCTCGCCACCCTGCTGGTCGACGCCGGGCACGAGGTGCATGCCGCGGTCGACGGACAGGAAGGCATCGCGCTGATCCAGCAGGTGCGGCCCGACCTCGCGCTGGTCGACATGACGCTCCCGGGCGCGATGGACGGTCTCGAAGTCACGCGCGCGGTCCGTGCGACAGAGGGGCTCGCCGACCTTCCCGTCTGGGCGCTGACCGCACGATCACGCCCGGAGGACCGGCAACGGGGCGAGGAGGCCGGCGTCTCGGACTACCTGGTCAAGCCCGACGGGATCGTCGACCTGCTGCCCCGTATCGAGGCGGTGCTCCGATGAGCGCCACCGGCGGCAACGCCGCGGAGGTCGTCAAGGTGCTCGTCGTCGACGACGACGTGCAGCTGCAGGCGGCGCTGCGACAGATGCTGACGCGTGCGGGCATGCAGGTGCAGGTGGCCGGTGAGCGCGCCGAGGCGCTGTCCACCGTCGCCGTGTCGGTCCCGGACGTGGTGGTGCTCGACCTGTCGCTCCCCGACGGAGACGGGGTGCAGCTGCTGTCCGAGCTGCGCACCTGGTCGGACGTCCCCGTGCTCGTCCTGACCGGTGCGACCGACCCGCGCCGGATGCTGGCCGCGTTCGACGCGGGTGCGGACGACTACCTCCGCAAGCCCTTCGGGCCCGACGAGCTCCTCGCGCGGCTTCGGGCCCTGCTGCGGCGGCCCCGTGGCGAGGAGGTCGAGTCGGCGCAGCGCACCTACGGCGGGCTCGCGGTCGACCTCGCCGCCCGGACGGTGAGCGTGAGCGGCGTCCCGGTGCACCTGACGCCGACGGAGTGGCGCATCCTCGGCGCGCTCCTGGCCAATCCCGGCAAGCTGCTGACGCACCGCTGGGTGCTGGCGGAGGTCTGGGACGGCAGCCACGGCGACGAGACACGTGCCGCGCTGCGCGCCCACCTGCGCACGCTCCGGTCCAAGATCGGCGACGACGCCAGCGCGCCGCGCTACATCGCCACCGAGAGCGGAGCCGGCTACCGCTGGATCGCGCTGGAGGGAGCCGAGGAACCCCCGGCCCCCGGCCCGGCTGCCGAGGCGGAGACGGTCACCGACGTCGCCGAGCTGGTGCACGACCTCAACAACGCCCTGACGGCGGCCCGACTCGCGGTGGCCCTGGCGCGCTCGCGCGCCGCCCGGCTCGCCGACGGGGCCGGCGAGGACGGCGACCAGCCGGTCGGCCCGCCGCTCGACGACGCGGTGGAGCAGCTCGAGCGGGTCGGCCGTCTCGCGCTGCGCATCGAGGCGACCGTGCGGGGCGAGACCGACCTCCTCGACGACGAGGAGTGAGCTACCGGGAGCCGCGCTCCGCGCGGGCGCGGATGCTCTCCCGTCGCGTCTCGTCCATCGCCTGCTCGTAGGCGCTGACGAGACTGGCGATGGAGAGCGGCTTGATCCGCTCGACGACTTCGCGGATCGTCTCCGCCGATGCGCCGGCTTCCTTGTACGCCGGCCAGACCTGGGTCCGGAAGAGGTCGTTGAGCTCCTCGGCGACCTCGCGGCCGTGCCGGGCGTAGACCTCGGCGGCCGCCACGGCGGTCTCGGTGGGGAAGCCGAGCTCGATGAGCCCGACCCCGACCGCGAGCTGCGTCGCGGTCACCGCCCAGGTGTCCTCGCCAAGACGACGCACGATGCCCAGGGCCCGCAGCAGCTGCAGGTCGTCGGGGGTGAGGGAGCGGCCGGCGCGGGCGTCGAGCTCGGCGCTGCTCAGCTCCACGACGGCCTCGGCCTGCCAGGGGGCGAGCATCGTGCGGTGCAGGGCGATCTGCTCCGGGGTGGCGTCCTCCGGCACGGCCGCGAGGTACTTCTCGATGGCGGAGAGCGTGAAGCCGTGGCTCTGCAGCTCGCGGACGAGCTCGAGCCGGGACACGTGGTCGGCGGTGTAGAAGCCCGACCGGCCCCGCCGGATCGGCGGTGGGACCAGGCCCTTGGAGGTGTAGAAGCGGATGTTCCGCACGCTCATGCCGACCCGGGTCGTGAGCTCTTCGAGGGTGAGCAGCTCCTCGTCCTTGCTCTCGGGCCTCCCGGGGGAGCCCGCGCTCGGGGCGGTGACGCTCGACGTGGTGTCCATCACACCCCCTTCCGTGGGGTCCGGTCCTTGACGACAGTGACAGTAATGGTGTCACAATCGATACCACAACGTACTGCCGTGGTCAGCGACGTCCGCCCGCCCCGTCCGGGGCCGGTCGTGGAGCGCCACCTGACCACCGAGAACCGAGGACGGTCATGGCTGAAGCATTCGTGTACGACCACATCCGTACGCCGCGAGGCAAGGGCAAGGCGGCGGGCTCGCTGCACGAGGTCAAGCCGGTCGACCTCGTCGTCGGCCTGCTCGACGAGATCAAGACCCGCAACCCCGGGCTGGACCCCGCCCGCGTCGACGACGTGGTGCTGGGCGTCGTCTCGCCGTTGGGCGAGCAGGGCGGCGACATCGCCAAGACGGCCGCCCTGGCCGCCGGCTACCCCGACACCGTCGCGGGCGTGCAGCTCAACCGCTTCTGCGCCTCGGGCCTCGAGGCGGTCAACCAGGCCGCCGGTCGCATCCGCGGCGGCATGGAGGACCTGATCCTCGCCGGCGGCGTGGAGTCGATGTCCAACGTCCCGATGGGCTCCGACGGCGGCGCCTGGGCCTCCGACCCGGCCACCGCCTTCAAGGCCGGCTTCGTGCCGCAGGGCATCGGCGCCGACCTGATCGCCACCCTCGAGGGCTGGAGCCGTGAGGACGTCGACGCCTTCGCCGCCGAGTCCAACCACCGTGCCGCCAAGGCGTGGGCCAACGGCTACTTCGCCGACTCGGTCATCCCGGTCAAGGACGAGAACGGCCTGACCGTCCTCGACCACGACGAGCTGATCCGCCCCGACACCAGCGTCGAGGGCCTGGCCGGTCTCAAGGCCTCCTTCGCCCAGATCGGTGCCGACGCCGGCTTCGACGACGTGGCGCTGGAGAAGTACCACTGGGTCGAGAAGATCAACCACGTCCACCACGCCGGCAACTCCTCCGGCATCGTCGACGGCGCCGCCCTGATGGCCATCGGCACCGAGG
>Ga0208328_1000324_pt1 | contig 23599 bp, 22 predicted proteins | sample DeeseametaMP2633_FD_184170 | JGI IMG/M metagenome (GOLD analysis project Ga0208328, IMG submission 184170) | Marine microbial communities from the Deep Atlantic Ocean - MP2633 (SPAdes) | ecosystem: Environmental > Aquatic > Marine > Unclassified | place: Northeast of Antigua and Barbuda, North... | reverse complement strand
ATAGACATTACGCCATCGGCATCTAAGAACGTGGTCTCAATATCGATTTGGGTAAATTCTGGCTGACGGTCGGCACGTAAGTCTTCGTCGCGGAAGCACTTAACAATTTGATAGTAACGGTCCATGCCCGACATCATCAGAAGCTGTTTGAAAAGCTGTGGCGATTGCGGAAGTGCAAAGAACTCACCTTTATGCGTGCGGCTTGGCACTAGGTAGTCACGTGCACCTTCTGGCGTTGCCTTAGTAAGAATAGGGGTTTCAATATCAAGGAAACCTTCTTCTTCTAGGAAGCGACGTACAGCACCGGTTACTTTTGCACGGAATTGTAAACGCTGGCTCATTACAGGACGGCGAAGATCTAGATAACGATAGCGAAGGCGCTGTTCTTCTGAGTTTTCTTGGTTCCAGTCCAGTGGAAGCACGTCAGATTTGTTGATCACTTCAAGGCCTGTGCCAAGGATCTCAATCTCGCCAGTGCGCATGTCTTTGTTTACTTGACCTTCAGGGCGCGCGCGTACTTTACCCGTTAGCTTTACGCAGAATTCACTACGCAACGTGTTAGCTACTGATAGCACGTCTGGTAAATCTGGGTCGAACACCACTTGTACGATACCTTCGCGGTCGCGTAAGTCGATGAAAATTACACCGCCTAAATCGCGACGCTTATTAACCCACCCGCAAAGGGTAACTTCTTGTCCAATGTATGATGAATCGATATTCCCACAGTAATCTGTGCGCATGGTCCTTGACCCCTGATGTTTTTTCTTGCTTCGCATGCAGTGAATTGGCGTTCAAAACCGCTTACTTTTGGGCTTAAGACTTTGCCAAAAATCGCGTAAACTTGCTGGCCAATTAGCTGGCCCGCCCACAACATGCATAATGTAATGATTTAAAGGCCGCATAGTATAAACAAATGCTTGATAAAGCCCAATGACAAATATGCACAAATCAGCCATATCACAAGGAAATCTCTATATTGGATTGCCAATGTGGCAACACAGCCATTGGCCAAGCACGTGGTTTGCTAATTATCCCAAGTCTGATAATGGATTGTCGCTGTATGCCAAGGAGTGTAATACGGTTGAAGGGAATACCACATTTTACTCTCTTCCCCACCAAGACGCTGTAGCGAGATGGTGCGATTCAACACCCGACCACTTCAGATTTACTTTCAAGTTTCACCAGAACATTACTCATGTACATCAATTACAGCATTGTGATGAAGAGGTTGCCCAACAGCTTGCTTTATTAAGCCCGTTAAAAGAAAAGCTAGGAGTCATGATGCTGCAACTGCCCGCTTCTTTTGGGCCAGAAAAGCTATCCATTTTGGATACCTTTTTAGCGGCGTTACCTCAAGAATTAAACATAGCGGTTGAGGTGCGCCACCTGGCATTTTTTGCAAAGGGTGATGAGGAAAAGGCGCTTAATCAACTTTTGATCCGCCACGGTGCGAACAGAATCATTATGGACACCCGAGCGCTTTTCACTGGCTCTTTAGACGCAGGGGGAACAAATAGACGTGCGATGCTAGAGGAAGTGCGAGAGAAAAAGCCTCGTGTACCAGTAAATGTTATTGCTACAGGCCATACTCCCATTGTGCGCTTTGTAGGCAATGATGTTGATGATGACAACCAACGCTGTTTATTGCCTTGGGTGAAAAAAGTGAAGATTTGGCAAAGTGAAGGAAAAGACGTTTACTTTTTTTGTCACCGCCCAGACAACAAAGATGCTCCCTGGTTAGCGCAGCAGTTTATCGATTTGTATAACAACACTACTTCATCACTTGCGCTAAATAACCTGTCTATTAAAACTCAACCAGAGCAGAATTCACTGTTTTGATGACGAGCAACTGACATTGAGCCTATCAATATTTTTTAATAGATAGCGTTTTTCTAATTCAGCGGTAAACTACTGCTCTTATCTATTTTGGTACTACACCATTATTTACCGTGAAATAGCCTCAATGAATCATGAATATGAGAAAGCGCGTATCGCTGCGCTTGAATCGTTAGATATTTTAGATACTTCCCCAAGCGAACAACTTGACGAACTTACCAAAACCGTACAAGAAAAATTTAATGCTAAAACCTGCTTGGTAAGCCTTGTTGCAGAAGATCGCCAATGGTTTAAGTCTCGCCAGTGTATGGATGCTACCGAAACACCGCGTAATATCTCGTTTTGCACCTACGCGATAGCCGAAGAAGAATATTTGATTGTTCCCGACGCAAAAGCCGATAAGCTATTTGCTAATAACCCGCTGGTTACTGGCAGCCCTTACATAAGAGCCTACGCAGGTGCTATCTTGCGCAACAAAGATGGCTATGAATTGGGTACGTTATGCCTTCTGTTTGATGAACCACGTGACTTTTTAGACGTTGAGATAGAAAGCTTAAAAAACCACGCCCGCACAGTTGAAGCTATTATTTTTTCAGAACACCTTCCAGCATAACCCCAGCGTTAGGCTTTGCGTATCACAAAACAAAAACGCATCACTAAAAAGTGATGCGTTTAATAACTCTCTAAGCTCGACTATGTCTATCTGAAATCAGCTGCGTCTAGCTCGTGCTTTTTCATAAGCTTGTGCATATCAGTTCTATTTCTACCAGCAAGCTCTGCCGCGCGCGTTACGTTGCCGTCGGTCATTTTAAGAAGCTTGTGCAAGTATTGCTGTTCAAACGCGTCTCTAGCCTCTGTAAGCGTTGGCCAGCTTTGTTTAGTGGCAGACAAGGCCTGCTCTACTAAGTGAAGCGGAATCACAGGCGTTTGCGTTAACGCAACACACTGCTCGACCACATTCACAAGCTGACGTACGTTACCTGGCCAAGATGAGGTTACCAGCTGTTGCATCGCGTCATCAGAAAATTGGCTTACATTCACGCCATGACGCTGTGCGCTTTGCTGCAGCAGCGAGCGAGCCAGAAGTGGAATATCTTCACTTCGCGATTTAAGCGACGGAAGTTTCAGGTTCACCACGTTTAGACGGTAATATAAATCTTCGCGGAAGGTGCCTTCTTCCATTTCTTTGTGCAAGTCTTTGTGCGTTGCAGAAATGATACGCACATCGATGTCTACGTGCTTGCTACTACCTACTGGACGAATTTGACGCTCTTGTAATGCACGCAGCAGTTTTACCTGCAGCGTCATCGGCATATCGCCAATCTCATCCAAGAACAAGGTACCGCCGTCGGCTTCTCTAAACAGACCTGGGTGAGCAGCTACAGCACCGGTAAACGCACCTTTGGCATGACCAAATAGCTCAGACTCAAGCAAGTTTTCAGGCAATGCTCCACAGTTAATAGCCACAAATGGTTTGTCGCTGCGGTTACTGGCTTTATGAATGGCATTAGCAAGTAACTCTTTACCTGTACCGCTCGCGCCGCTAATAAGCACAGACACTTCACGCTGAGCTATGCGGAACGCCTGGTCTAGTACATTTAGCATTTCTGGAGAACGGGTGATGATGTCCTTTGCCCAATCCCCAGGCTGTGCAGCTTGAGACTGGCTAAGTGCTTTTTGCAGCAGCGCGCGTAATTCATCGTGATCGACAGGTTTAGGCAAAAACCCAAATACACCACGCTGAGTGGCTGCTACCGCATCAGCAATGGTGCCGTGAGCCGTCATCAGAATTACAGGAATATCTTTTCTAATTCCCATAATTTCTTCAAACAAACTCAGACCATCTAAGCCCGGCATACGCAAGTCACTTAATACTACATCGTAGTTTTCGTTTTGAAGCTTTCTTAACGCTGATTGACCGTCTTCCACTGCGGTCACCTCATAACCTTCGCCTTCCAGACGAATGGTTAATAAGCGCAATAAGCTCTTATCGTCATCTACCAACAATAAGTTAGGGTTACTACTCGCCTTTTCGCTCACTGTTGTGTACTCCTGTTTTTATCCATCAGTGTTGCTTCAATCTGCAACAATTCTTCTAGTTTTTTGCGCAGGTTAACTGCTTCAATTTCAAGTGCTTTTACTTTCTCGCCACGAGAAGTATTTTCTTGCTCCAACACCACCATGGCAGATTCAAGCTGCATAATCTGATTGTTGTGCGACGCAGCAATAACAGTCACCACTTCTTGCGCAGTGGGTGTAAATGTTCCAGCAATATCATTTAACGCAAGCTGCGCGCGCAACCTGTCTTGATAAGGTGTATCTGTTGGTAGTGTTAAAACGTAGGCGTGAAGCGTGTCAGATGCTGTATCACCTAACGCTTTTAATGCTTGCTTACGCTCTAACCAAGGTTGGTTGGCCGCGTCAATCCACGCGTTAAGCCAATAGGTTGCATCGCAATTGTGCTCGAACCCCTGTGGAGGCTCAACAAATAAACAAAGGCCACGTTCTATTTTAGCTACAGGCGTCACCTTTTCTGGCTCACCTGCGTTGTCGTTGTTTCTGGTTAAACTCTGACATCCTGTCAGCACCAGTAAGGCGACAATTAAACCACTTATTCTCATTTTATTTTTCCTGTTGCCCAATGGTCACTCTAAAGCAAACATCGGCATAGTCTACATCTACAACACGCACATCACCATGCATCAGTCGAGCGCAATCGGCAACAATTGATAACCCTAAACCCGTCCCAATGACATTGTCGTTTCTCGGCTCGGTTCCTCGGATAAAAGGTTCAAATAAAGTATGTACTGACTCTGGAGCAATACGCTTACCGCGATTGGCAACATCCAGTACAAGATTATCGTTTTCGTTATAAAGGCTAATATTTATCGGTCTTCCCACTGCGCCATGCGCGACTGCATTGGACACCAAGTTATCAAGTATTCTTCTAAACAGCTCCTCGTCTATACGCACCTCGGACGCAGTTATCTTTACTTCCACTTCTCTATCCTGAATGGCGAGCGCGTAATCTTCTAAACAAGCAGAAACTAACTTACTAACGTCACTTTGTACCATTTTTGGCTGAGCTTGTTGCAACAGCAGGTTGTAGTCGAGCAACTTTTCCACCAGCGTGTTGAGCCTTTGCGTGCTAGCAGTAAGTAGCGAAAGTACTTCGCGTTGACTGTTATTCAACTCGCCCACCACGTTTTCAGACAACAAGCTGCAGCCTTCTTTAATGCTGGCAAGCGGAGTTTTGAGCTCGTGAGCAGCGTGTCGCAGCAAGGCGGTTCTAATATGCTCCAACTGCTGTAGTCGATCATAAAGCCAATGTAAATCTTTCTCTACATCAATCAGTTCTTTTGGCGCTTGTCTTGAAAGGGGTGGAAGCTGACCATCGCTGTGGGCCATGATCCTTATAATCTTTTTTAAGTTGTTAACGGGGTTCACAATAAGTTGACTCCCCATCAGTATTAGCAATAACGAAACGCTTACAAGCATAGCTGTAGACCAAGCTTGTTTTGCTTGCATGGCATTTAAATCATCTTGCTGGACTTTGACACGTTCAGTAATAGCGGCTTCTACATCGTCGCGAAGCTGGTCGACGCTATCGCCCACTGACGCAAGGTATGCATTAAGTAAAAGCTGGTCTTCAATCGCTCGATATTCGGCTAATTGATTTAGCTGTTCTGAAAGTCGTGTGCAGGTAGTTGGTACCGAGAGAGCCTGACATAGATTGTCAGCGGCCACGGCAAATTGATCGATGGCGTTATCAGAAAGAGATGCCACCCTATCATTTCTCAACACAGCAAATTGGCGAATGCTGCGCTCTACGTCAACGACCGCGTTATCGAGTCTTTGCATGTCGCTAACAACATCGACAACAAACCGTGTTTCAAGTGTTGTCATTTGACCCACTTTGGCTAAGTCGCTTTGACTTTGCCAAAGTAAGGCTATAAGAGGGATAAGGGCCAGTACAAAACTACCTAGCGTCAACTGCCTTAGTGAACCAAGTTGTACCAAGCGTTCACCAAACGAAACCTTGTTTATCAGAACCTTACCCTCTTAAATATATTATTTTATCTACTCACTTGCTGTGAGCTTTTCATTGCCTGGCGTCAACTTGCTTTTTGCCAATTCGGCTTCGGAAAGTTTGCCATCTTCGTTGTCATCAATCAGCCCAAAGTTACGCAGTAGACCTGTGTGTCGAACCGCTTCTTTAAGTGATATCAGACCATCTTTATCTGTGTCTAATTCCTGCATCAACGAGCGCGCTGGACTTGCGTACGCGTCCGCTACTGAAATGGCTTGTACTGCAGCAACAGCACAAAGTGCTAAGAAAACTTTTTCGAGACGTTTCATCATGAATCCTCCGCTAAACGCTTTTAAAATCCTTCTCAATCCGCTTTGATACCAGCCCTGTGTCATCAGGTTATGCTGCTATTAAAGCTCATGGATACTACCACTAGTCTTCAATTAACCACTATCATAATTGCATTCAAACTGCTTATGCGATTTTCAGACCAAAAAGAAAAAGCACATTAAAAACAGCAGCATATGCAAATAAGTGTACTATCAACCACTCAGCATACAGGTTAAATGTTGCAAAAAAGAAACACCACTTTGAAACACTGTATGTCAAAGTGGTTTTATCGATACCTTGCTATACAGAGAAACTGCTATCGCTGTAATGGGAGGGAGAACAAGTGAGCTCCGACAAGGGGATGGGCTTGCTAAACATAAATCCTTGCACATTGTCACATCCATGCTCTCTAAGGTAATTCCACTGTTCAAGGTTTTCTATGCCCTCAGCACATACCGAGAGTGACAGTCTTTTCGCCAAATCAATAATTGCCCCAGTCACAAGACGGCTTCGTTCTGAAGTTTGAATTTCCATTACAAACTGTCGGTCAACTTTTAGCGTGTCGATATTGATTTGCGTCAGGTAACTTAACGAGGAGTAACCCGTTCCAAAATCATCTAGAGCTATGGCGCACCCCATATTTCCGATGCGTCTGAAGAACTTGTTTGAAAGAGTAAAGTTTTCTAGATACGCACTTTCTGTCACTTCAAATTCAATGTTTTCTGGGTTGATGTCATAGAGCTTGAAAGTATTGTAGATGTAGTCAAACAGCTGCGAGCTTCGCAAATCATGTCCAGATAAATTGATTGAGGCTCTAAACGGAGACGTGGCCCATTGTTTTAAATCTGGCATATCAATACAAACGCGCTTAATTACCCAACGGGTAATTGCAGTGATCTTACCGCCCTGCTCTGCAATGGGGATAAACTCGTTCGGCATGACCAAGCCAAATTCAGGATGTTGCCAACGAATAAGCGCTTCTACGCCGATTACGTTCCCTTCGTTGTTAACTTTAACCTGGTAATAAACAACAAACTCATCGTTGCTGATTCCTTGCTCAATACCGTTAGCTAAGTGGAGTTTACGCTTATGCGACTCAACCATATCAGGTGTAAACAGTGTGTAGCTGCCTCGCCCTCGCGCTTTTGAACGATACATTGCAAGGTCTGCATTGCTCATCAGCTCGCTTAGGTCGTAGCCCGCATCGGAAGCCGTAGCGATTCCAACGCTTAAACCTACCGTTAGTGATAAGCCACGCAGTTCAAAAGGCTCATCAAATGCGGTAATAAGTCGCGTTGCCAAGCTTTGCGCTTGGTCAGTAGTCACATCTCTATCGGGCAGTACTAAGAACTCATCCCCTCCCAGTCGCGCGAATAAATCGCCGTCGCGCAGCAAACACTGAACTCTGTCAGCAACCTCTATGAGAATGAGATCCCCGGTTTCATGTCCTAAAGAATCATTGATGCCCTTAAACCCATCTAAATCAAAAAACAGGAGCAGTAAGTCTTCATCATTTCTTTTGGCTCTGGCTAGCTCAAGTCTTAAGTTATCGAGAACAAACTGTCGATTGGGAAGACCGGTTAAACTATCGAAGTTTGCCAGACGAGACATGGTTTCTTGTTGATCAACCAATGTTTGCTTTTGCTCAAAGTTGATAAGTAACTCAACTTCAATGGTATCCAATAAACTATTAATGTTATTCGATAACTGTCCAATTTCATTAGATGTATTAAGTGAACTGCGCAGCGCATAATCTTTTGACTCAAATACTTCTTGAGTAAACTGCCTCAGCGACCCAATAGGAGAAATCAAACGGTATAAAATAAAGACACAAGTGCCAGTGCAAAGCAGCCAAACCGCGATAACGATAGGCACTTGCTTAATGAGCTGGCGGGCTGAACTTGCCGCCATGGTGTCTTCAATGTCCACATAAAGAACAACATGTCCAAGTGGGTATAGGCTACTGCCTACAATTTGATGGGCAGTGATAACATTGTCGTATTGCATAACACCAAATGGAATCTCTGCAGGATCAAGTGGAACAGATTGATTGGAAAGCTGGCTTAAGGAATTAGGTTGAATAGTGGAAATGACTTGATAGTCGTTGTCATATAGCGTGGCGGAAATAAGATTATCGTGTTCTTTTATCGGTTGAAAAAGAGAGGAAAATAATGCGTTATCACCGGGACTTCGCTCCATGACAACCGATAACTGCAGCGACAAAGCGTTACTTAACGTCGCGGTATTGCCTTTAACCACATCCACCACAGAAGCGTTGTGTTCTAATTTATTAACAATTACCACAGAGAGCGCCAGCACCGACATCGTCAATGCAATGACAAGCCCAATTGGGATTTTCAACGTTCTAAACACTCAACTACCCTTACTTCAGTACTGCAAGCTGTTGTAAGCAAGTGATGCCATAGGCTCTGAAACAGCACTGTCACCGCTAAGCTTTTATTATTATTTGTTCACAATAGTAAGGTACAGGTCGCTAAATTTGAATCCATTTTTTTAGCTAAGACAAAAAAGACTAACTGAGTGATGATGAACGCTATGTCCTTTCAACTACTTCAAGTTTAGTTTTAATGTATTGGCTATGGGGAACGTACAATAAATCAGCTATTTGACGAATAGTACTCTCTTCAAGAGGCGCTAAAGATTCATCCGCGTAAGCAATAGCCCAGAGGCTCTTTATCACATCTCTTTTCTCATCAGCGCTGCAGTGTTTATTTAGTACTTGAGTAAAACGCACTAAGTCAATTGAATCGTCAGCCGTCTCTTGTCCTCTTTCAAGCAACAACGACATCGCTTCCTCATCTATGTTTACATGCTTTCTGAGCTGTTTCTCGTATTCACTTCTCTCGCTATCCGTTACCTCATTATCAGCGTTAACAATTTCACTAAGTAATGCAGCAGTCGCCAATTCAACGGTATACGTTGGCTCTGTGCGCTTATGCGTGTCTTCGAAAAGTTTAAGAAATGATTTCAGCATGGGGCCCTACTTCTTGTGTCACCGCAGAAACGCCCGCGGTTAATGAAATTTGAGTATCGATAAAACTTTTACTCGGTAAAAGCTAAATTCGATTAATTGCTGGATTAGATGGACAGATTTACAGCGATGACCAAGGAAGCAAGTCTATGTAAACTGTACTCAGCGACTAGAGCTGTAAAGTGAGAGTTTAAAAGCCCTCAGAGAAACATGAATATGAACATTTTGCTCGTAAAGATATTTTCTAAAGGCGCCTAAATTTTAGTATCAAGTAAGCAAATCACTTTACTCCCGCCATTTTCGAACCACACTCGTTCGCACAGCGCGTGAAGCAAAGGGAGCCCACGCCCAAAGCTTTCGTCATGAACGGAATGACGCCGGCCTACCGTACTTGCCTTATTCCACTCAAAGCCTTCACCACTATCTTCAACCGCTATCAGCACCTTACCTTTAAGGGGTAAAGACTCTATCCTAATATTAATTCGCCCGTGACTAAGCGCTTTTAGTGAAGCCTCGCGGTTTTCGTAATATTGATGGAACCCTGTACTATCAGCTTTGAGTTTTGAGTCGAGTTTCAAGATCCCATGCTCTAACGCATTATTAAACAGTTCCGACAACACAGTATAAATTATCGAACGCACCGCTTGAATGCCCTCACATTGCCCCGCAAGCTGTAGCACGCGTTGGAGAATGTCAGGCTGTTTCAAATGTTGTGCGTCAAGCGCAACTTCATGCACCGATGGCAATCCAAAATCCATCTTTGGTGATACGGGCGTTTTAATGGGTTGAGAGGTAAACACGACTAGCGTGACATCATCGTGAAATGAAGAGGCTGCGCAATGCTCTTTCGCCTTAAGAAAAAGTGAATTGGATTCTATTTTCCCATGCGTCTGCATTTGCTCTTTTACTATTCTTACCAAGCCTTCCTCAAGAAGCATTTCTCCCTCTTGATTAGTACTCTCAATTAGCCCGTCGCTACAAATTACAAGCTGTTCATTGCATCCTAGTTGAATGGTATCGCAATCGGTGTTGAGTTCATGCTCGTCTAGGATCCCTAATGCCATGTGACGGGAGGGAATGCAGCGCAATGCTAAATCAGTTTTGGCAGGAACAATGACAGCCGGCATTCCACCTTGCCATAAGTTTATTCTATTGCCCCCCGCATTAATTTCGCCCACCACTGCGGCCATAAACATGTCACTTGGTAGAAACTTAATTAAAATTCGATTTAATTCTGAAATAATCTCAGAAATAGATACCCCTTGCTGGCTGAGTTCCTGAAAGGCTCGGGTTACAGGCAACGCACCAATTGCAGACGCCAAACCATGGCCTGTAAAATCTCCCACCACAAAATAAATACCACCACTAGGGCTTGATTCGCATAGAAAGAGGTCGCCATTAAAGGTTTCAGCTGGCTTTAGGAAGCAGTCGAAATGCGCCATTACCTCGGGTCGATTGACAATAGCGTGGCTAAAAATATGTTCCACAATGGCGTGCTCTCTCGCCACTCTTTGATTGAATAACCGAAGTGTTTTGTTTTGCTGTTCTATGTGTTCACTCAAAGCACGTATTTTTAAGTGGGCTCGAATTTTGGCAATTAGAATGTGTCGATCGAAGGGCTTTGTGGCAAAGTCGTTCCCGCCAACTTCCAGACACCTCACTAAGCTTTCTTTATCTTCTAAAGCGGTGATAAAAAGAATAGGTAGATACGGCCCTTTCGCAAGCTTGCGTATTTTGGGTGCAACGTCAAAACCACTGAGCCCAGGCATCACAACATCCAACAAAACCAAGTCGGGTTTTTCGTACGTAAATTTTTTGATAGCTTCAACACCATCCACCGCTTCGATACACTCTTTATAGCCTGCGTTATAAAGCATGTTAGTAAGCAATGTACGGTTGATAGCCTCGTCGTCAACAATGAGGATCTTCACGTATGTCTCTTCGATAAAATGTTAATTTAGCGACTTGCTTTTCTTACTTAATGTCGAACTTTTTATCGAATCGAGATATTTTCAGGATTTTAGCAACCTGAGGACGGGCATTTTCGATACTGTAGGTTAATTCTCTTTCAGCGAGTGCCTTTTGCATGTTTAACAACATACCTAAGGCAGAGCTATCCATGTATTCAGTACGCGATAAATCTACGGTGATGTGAGAGACATCGGCGCCCAGTTCGCCATAGGCGTTTCTGAAGTCTTCTACCTTACTAAAGTCAAACTTAGTGCCTACATCTACCACTAGTACTTTCCCTTGATTTTGATAGCTCGACGTTATTTCCATATTCGCTCCTTAAAAATGTAAGCAGAAATGCTTCATCACATGCTTTTAACTTTGCTATTCTTATACTAGTTGAACTTTTACACATCGCCATGAAAGTCATCTTAAACTTTCGTATGGTAATGCTTTTTTTATCGCCATTTAGATGGAAAGACGCAATTTATTGAGGTATGTATGCAAGACTGGCAAGACGCCCTTTTGGTCTATAGTACTGAAAGCGGCAAAGTAAAGCCTGAGCCAAAAGAGCAAGCGCGTTCGGTGTCTTCTGACGGCGTTGTTCGTATTCACAGGGAAACTAAAGGTCGCAAAGGAAAAGGGGTGTCTCTGATTAAGGGATTAGACCTCGCGTCTGATGAGCTGAAAAAGCTAGGCTCTGAGCTAAAGAAAAAATGTGGTTGCGGCGGCGCAGTGAAAGACGGTGTCATTGAAGTACAAACTGATGACAGGGAAAAGCTCCGCACACTACTTACCGATAAAGGGTATAAAGTTAAGCTTGCTGGGGGCTAATGTAACGCTAGCCAGCTAGCGAGCTCTCACTTTTTCATAAACATATAACAAAAAGAGTCTGAAATGGAAAAGCTGTCAATTTCTGATCTACACATTATTTTAGTTGAGCCTTCTGACACACAAAGAAAGATCATCACCACTTTGTTGTTAAAAGAACACGTAAAGGAAATTGACCCCGTCAGTACCCTTTCCGAAGCTCGTTCAGCGGTAAAAGCGCACGGTGCTGACCTAATCGTAAGCGCGATGTACTACGAAGATGGAACCGCACTAGAACTACTTAAATTCATTAAAGAAGACGACGCATTTAAAACAATCCCCTTCATGTTGGTTTCCAGTGAAAATCGTTTAAGCAAACTAGAAGAGTTTAAACAGGCGGGTGTTGCGGCAATTCTTCCTAAACCATTTGAACCCCTTCATTTGTCTCGTGCGTTAAACGCAAGCTTAGATTTAATCAATCACGATGAACTAGAATTAGAACTATTCGACGTACACGACGTTCGCGTACTACTTGTTGATGACAGTAAATTAGCGCGTAATCATATTCGACGCGTACTAGAAGGCATGGGGCTTCAACGCATAAAAGAAGCTGAGAATGGCGCAATGGCGCTAACTTATATAAAAGATGAACCTTTTGACCTCGTGGTTACCGACTACAATATGCCCGAAATGGATGGCAGGGAACTATCGGAATTTATCCGCTTCAATCCAGAAACCACACATATACCGATTATCATGGTAACGTCAGAGTCAGCTGACAGTGCACATATGGCTAATATTCAGCAAACAGGTGTGAACGCGCTATGCGATAAGCCTTTTGAGCCCAACGAAGTAAGACAAATGCTTTCAGCACTATTAGGTAACTAAGCGCTAAAATATTAAACGGCGTTCTCAAATTACCCACCGGCAGGTGTATATTTACGGCACCTGCCAACGCTTCATGCCCTAACCGTTTGGCTTTTTATAAAGCCAACAGCGCATTTTAATTACTTTTTCAAGTCCCCCACATTAAAAACAACTATTCAATTTGTAAAAATCGGTTGACACACATAGGCGTTCAACATACATTCAAACCTATGAAACAGAATACTATGCACGTAGCACTTTTCTTTTTTGCGTTTATATCCTTTAACTAGGGAGGCGCGGCTACATGCATGAAAACCTCCCAACTGGGAGGTTTTTTTTTAGCAGAATTTTCTTATACGATAAGCACGGGAATGATATGTCAGACAATGCATTAGATACTGTTAGAGAGCGGATTACCGCTTTAGACAGTGAATTACTTACTTTACTCTCAGAACGCAGAAAGTTAACCAACGAAGTGGCTGAGACGAAAATAAAGCATCACATTCCTGTGAGAGATCAAAAGCGAGAAGAACAGCTATTGGTGCGCCTAATAAAAGAAGGCCAAAACATCGGCTTAGACCCTCATTATGTGACACAAATTTTCCACGTTATTATTGAAGACTCTGTTTTAAACCAGCAGGCTATGCTTGCTGAACGCGCTAACCCTGGCAGTACATTGCCCTTAAACCGAGTGGCATTCTTGGGCGACAAGGGCTCTTACTCTTATCTAGCAACGCAAAAGTACTTCTCTCGTCGCCCCGGCGAATTGCTGGAAATTGGCTGTCAGAGCTTTGCTGAAATTATTCACAAAGTTGAAAGTACAGAAGCCGATTACGCGGTATTGCCTATTGAGAACACGACGTCTGGCAGTATCAATGAAGTGTATGACCAACTACAGCATACCCAACTTAGTATTATTGGTGAACTCACCCACCCTATCCGCCATACATTGTTAGTGGGAACCAACACCAGTATCGATAAAATCAAAACGCTTTACGCTCACCCTCAAGTGTTCACTCAGTGTAGCCATTTCTTAGCAGAACTAGGGAACGTAGAAGTGAAAACTATGGACAGCACCTCGTCTGCCATGTTGACAGTTAGTGAGCTTAAACGCGATGACGTAGCCGCAATAGGCAGCGAAGCGGGTGGTAACTTGTACGGCCTAATGGCAATAAAGAGTAACTTAGCAAACCAAAAAGAAAACCATAGCCGTTTTATCGTTGTTGCGCGCAACCCAGTAGTGGTTCCACTTCAAGTTCCTGCTAAAACAACACTTGTTATGTCTACCATCCAAAAGCCAGGTGCACTTGTAGAGGCCTTGTTGGTGCTACGAGAGAACAGCATCAATATGACGAAGCTTGAATCGCGTCCTATTCCAGGTAATCCGTGGGAAGAAATGTTCTACATTGATGTAGAAGGCAACGTAGAAGATGGCCCTGTACAAAATGCCCTTGATGCATTGCGTGGTATTACCCGCTACATCAAAGTATTGGGCTGCTATCCAAGCGAAGAAATTAGCCCGACCAAAGTGGCCGCGGCGAGTGCGCTGGCTGATTAAGCCAGCACACGCCCCAGTGTTTACTTTCTTTCGTTGTAGTGTTTAGGCAGGCTGAAAGGCTTGCCCAACATTACCAACGTCACTTTCACCATTAACCTGGAAGACAGAAACTCTGTTGCGGCCATGCTTTTTACTGCCATACAAAGCTTCATCGGCATTGGCATACAGCGCCTCGAATTGATACTTTGATGACGAAGTGCTGGAGATACCAAAGCTTGCTGAAATATCGAAGGTAAAACCGCTTTCAGCTGTATCAATTTGACGGATACTATTGCGCATACATTCCGCTATTTCTTTTGCTTTTTTCTCATTACACCCTGGTAACAGTAGGCCGAACTCCTCACCACCTAAGCGCCCGAAAACATCTTCTTTTCTGCAGTGTTTCCTCACCGCGTTAACTACTGCCTTTAATACCCAATCGCCTGTTGGATGACCGTAGCTATCGTTAACTGACTTAAAGTGATCAAGGTCGAAAATTACAAAAGATAATACGTCCTGCTGCTCTGACATTCGATCAAGCGCTTTCGATGCCAACTCAGTAAAATAGTGACGGTTCGCCACTTTTGTTAACGAGTCAGTTTGCGCCTTTTCCCTAAGTGCTGCATGTAACTTACGATTTATTATTGCCCACATAAGGACAAGTATCGTGGTGGAAGCAAGCAATGTTATCAACAGCCTGTGATTTTGCTTTTCTTCTCGGGAAAGGGCTGCTTGTGCTTTTAGTAGGCTATTCTCTTTGTCCAGTAGCTGAATTTCGATATTCTTCTCGAGGTTATCGAACTTGGCCTGATGAATCGCCATTTGCTTAACGTTGTATTCATCAAGATAAGCTTTATCTGCTTCAGCATATTGAATGTATGCGTCCAGCGCTCGCGTACTGTCGCCTTGCGACTTCGCAGACTGATACAAAATATAGTAGGCTGTTTTAATGGGTTTTGAATACCCCATTCCTTTCGCAAGCTCTGCACCTTTTAACGCACTTTCTGAGGCGTTGTGAAAGAGTTTGTTAGCAGTATAAGACTCTGCAAGAGTCGTATGAAATTCAGAGATTAGCCTTGGGTAGTTGGTACTCTCAACTTCTGCCTGAATAGCAAGTAAAGAGTCAAGCGCTGCCGATTCGTTTCCCCCTTCTCTCAACATTAATTGAGCAAGCCATAGTTTTGCAAGATTAAGTGCTATTGACTCCTTACTCTCTTCGCAAACCTCAATTGTTTTTACCAACGTATCGCGTTCAAGACGTCCTAAATTATGCAACGATTCACTACGCAAGTTATGGGCTAAGCACGCATCCCGCAACGAGAGCTGCTGACTTAATACGCGTTCGCTATACTGCAGACTTTGCTCAAACTCTTCTAATTGGTTGTAAAAAAGCGCGATGGTTAAAATAGCTGGATGCTTGTCTTTATCCTCTGCAAATGCAAGCAGAGGTACAATATCTGGAATTTGTTGTAGTGCATTAGGGAAATCTCTTACCAATGCATAATTGTTTAGAATTGAGCGCTTAGCGCGCAATTTCAGCGACTTGTCAGACGCACTTTGATATACACTTTCATACAGCGGAACAGCTTCAATTAACTTCCCTGAGTAAGACATATCATATGCGGTGAGATAATTAAAATATTGAACCTGAGCAGGCGAGAAGGTTCTGGATTTTTCAGAAAGAGTCGATAGAGACTCTCGAAATGCAGTCACATCCTGACTTCGCAATGCGTCTGCTTCTGAGAGCTTCAAATCCACTTCGTTGGCGGCAAGTGAAAATATGAAAAAGGGGCTAATTAAGGCCCCTATAATTAATCTAAACACTTTATATCAAGCTAATTAATGAAGAGAAACTTCATTCTTTTCATCAGTGTCTGGCGATTCACCAGGTACGTCTTGCCCTTCGTCTTCAGGAATCAACAAACACCACATTTTTTCTTTCTCTTGAGAAAGTTCGTCTGCGTGGTCAGCTTTAAATTGTGCAATTACATCAGTGTCACGTTGCTTAGATGCATCTTGTGCAATAGCGAGAAGTTCTTTTAGCGCTTTCATTAGTTTGTTCTACTTTATAGTTATTAATGTTTAATAGGTTAGCAACTATTTGATGAGTTGTTAATCAAATATATAGCATTTTAGACATATTATACCAGTTACTATTTGCATCAATTACCTTTGAAAACAGAAATACTTACTGGTTTATTAGGTATGAAGTAACCAAATATTTTAGCGACTAAAGGTATATGTGACCAAGTTGGTTTTACTTGGCTGAAAACAGTTGTCATCTGCCTGTTTGAAGTTCAATTGGGTGACTAAACGCTTTGTAGCGAGGTGACGCTTTTCAAATTGGGCAATAATTTGGTGTAAATTGAGATATTCCAAGCCAAATTCGACTAGCGCGCCCATCGCTTCTCGTGCCGCGCCTTTTCCGTTCATTGAAGGCGCTAATATAATTCCAATCTCTGCAGTGTCTTGTAAAACGCTTTTACAAAGCATCTGAATTCCACAAAATGCCTGCGTTTGGTTGCACGTTATCGACCAGACTTTTTGTGCTGGCCAAGGCCGTTGATTCGCCTCAATGAAGGTACTCGCGACTGCTTCACTTTTCTTCTGTGAAAGAGGCTCACCTATTAATCGCATCACTTTTCTATCTTGGTACAGCTTGGCTGTTTCTTCTTTCCACTGTTGGCAAAGTAAAACGCTGGTAAACCGAGGTGTAACGAACTGCACTAATTATTACCTTTAGAATAATCGAAATCATCTATCACTGGTTTGCTAACAGGTGGGATGACAAGTGTAGAGTGCTGATTAATTTCGTGATTATGCAGATCACCAATAGCAATTGTTGTCGCTCTGAACTCTTCGATGGGCAAGGTTGCCGCTTCATATAAGATAGCATTGTCATCCGCTTGATAGATGGATAACAGTTTATCAGTAAGCTTTTTTCGCTGAAGAGCGCTGGAGGTAAAAACGGCACTTGAGAAATCTCCTGCAACTCCAACCTGCCATAAGACTAAATACGCAGCCGTATCTACTGCTCGTTTATATACTAGAAATTGATTTGCCTCGTAGTGTTGGCAGCCCAGTGCCCCCGGATCTATACCCAAGTCGGCGTATAAACACGATTCAGCGGAGATCCCCGGCAACATATAAGCTTCAAACCCTCGGCTTTTAGCGATTGCGATAGCGTCATGAGGCGCCTTTGCAAAAACCCCTGGATGACCATAAAAAGCGCCAACTACTTTTTCGCCTTTCTCCACACGCTCTAGCATTGCGCTCGTCATTTGAGCATAGGTATCGTGGCGATCTTTGCCTTCACCATAGAAAGTTTGTAGGTTTACTGTGTTTTTATTCAAAGAGGTGATCCATGCCTCCATGTAGTGCTCAGCTACACATACAAAAACGACGTCGGCTTGCTCAATATGACTTTGACAAATAGGCGATAAATGCGCACCAACCATCATCCCGGTTCCTACACATACTAGGCTGCCTTGTTGCATGTAACTGTTCCTTTCTTATTATTAGGTTTTAGCTGTTTTTATCAAAAACATGTTTAAGCGCGTCAACCGTGTCACTCAACGTCACTTTTCGCGCAAACGATACAACCCCATTAGCGCCTTCTCCTCTGTCAAAAATTGTATAGTATTGAGAAATTAGCGGTAGGCCGAGAATGCTTTGATTTGGCCAGTGTTTTAATGGGAATATTTTAAAGGACGCTTGGTTATATGTGGGGGCGTGCTCCTGCCAGTAGGCTTCAGGTGGTAGCGAAAGTAAAACATCTTCACCCTCATCGCCTTCAAGAACATACGTTAGTTCAGGCCATTGTGCCAAATCTAGCTTTTCCAAGTCTATGCCTTGCTCCTCTAAAGAGAAAGCAGCGAAGGGCTCAAGCAATGTTTTTGCGTCATCAACACAGCAAAAAATCTGCTCCATCACTTCGTTATACAAAGATTCTGGCAAACCTATCACCGTTGCACCTGAATCTACTATCGCATTTGAACACCAGCGTGCTTCGTCCGACTTATCCAAAGCCGGCGCTTTTATGCCTTCGTTTTCTCCACATTTTACGGCTTTTAACGTGACGTTATAATACTTATCGTGGAGTACCTTCACAGACATAATAGGAGGAGCGTATAAGTCTCGATGAAAAATAGGCTCACCTATGACAAAAAGGCCATGATTTTTTCTATGTGCAAGCGCAGCATGAAGACAATTTCCATCTACGTTATAGACGCTTGAGCGATGTAGCCAAAAAGCGAATTTATCGGCGTTAATTTGACGCTGTTCTAACTCTGAAAAGTAGCTAGGGAGTGTAGTCGCGACATAATAAGCAGTCTTTAGGTTAATAATTGCTGACTCGTTAGGCTCGGCCAACGCTTTTTCAAAAAACGCTTGCTCGCTCATTTCACACGTAATTTTGTTAATGCAACGATAGGCGTGATTTAGTGGTTGATAAGCTAACCCCATAATTCCGTCAGCTTCTTTAAAACAAGATTCTTTTGTCTCTTGCGATTCTTTCGCTATTGCTACATAAGTTTGCGGCAACGAAATGCTGTGACCGAAAATGCCCAGGCGCACCGTGGTTTTAACAACAGGGCCATGCCAACTTCCTGCAGCATATTTAATAGATTGAGAGTAGTAGGTGAACCTCACATCACCATCACGTTCAACATGATAATGAATGTCGCCTAGTACTAAGGTTGAGCTTCCCGTATCTAAAATAAGATGAACGGTCTGCTGATGCGCGCCTATATGTGCTCTCACACAATAGCCGCCATCAGCGAAAGTATTGGTAATTGGCAAACGAAGAGAGCGAGTCACGTTGGCTACCTTAAATTAGCTATCGCTATAAACAGTCGGTCAAAACTACTTGTCTCTTAAAAGCTGACCATCATCCGCTTTTAACAACATCTGTTTGCTGTCTACTAAACACTTCTTCGCATAATCTCCGAACCACGCGCCGACCTTCATGAACTGTTCTACAAAGCCTTTTTTGTCGCCATTCTCAAGTAATGACAATGCAATCCCAAAGCGTTCGTAAAAGCGACGTAGAAGTGCAAAGTTATCAGGGTTATTGAAAATAATATCGGCATAAAGTTGTGGTGACTGAGCGAATAACCTGCCTACCATTGCGAGTTCTAAACGATAAATAGGTGAGCTAAACATGGTGAGTGATTCCAGATTAGGATCTTCACCTTTTAAGTGTTGCCCGTACACAAACGTGTTGAAGTGACGCATTACCTGAATATAAGCCATGGCTTGGTCATGTTCTTGTGCGCTGGAGTCGTGAATGGTAGCACCCCAAATTCGCATTTGCTCAATGAGCCAACTGTATTTCTCACTGCCACGTCCGTCGCACACTACCACTACCTGTTTAATCATGCCAGGCGCGTCAGGACCAAACATGGGGTGCAGTCCAACAACCGGACCATTGTGTGCGGCAAGCATCGCCTCAAGTGGCTTAGCTTTAATACTGGTTATATCTGCAAGCACGCAATCCTCTGGCAGCATAGTAAGCTTGCTAATCACGGCTTCGGTTAGATTAATAGGCACTGCAACAACAACCAGTGAAGCACAGCTTAATAACGATGTTGCTCTACCACTTTCCCAGTCGTCTTTTTCAACAACTGAAACGTTGTAATTACTTCGTTCGAACAAGCTCACAAACACACGGCCAAGTGCCCCTGCTCCACCAATTACAACAACGTTGTCGACATCAGGTTTCACACAGCGATATTTGTTGTTTTGCGTGTGATAAGACTCTCGCATTACTCGACGTAATAAGTCTTCGGTGAGATCAGGCGACACCCCAAGTGCTTCTGCCTGAGCACGGCGGGAGGCTATCAACGCTTTTTCACGCTCTGGTACATAAACGGGCATACCAGCTTCAGCCTTAATTTGACCGACCTGGGTTGTAATTTGATTGCGTTTTGCGAGTAATTCGACAAGCTGGGTATCCAGCTCGTCGATACCTTCACGCAGCGTATCTAACTTTTTTAAGTGCTGCGATAAATCGGCCATTCTGTCTTATCCTTGAATCAAATGGCACGGGGCTTATTGGCAAATTTTTCTTGCCACTTTAGGCGTTGCTTGGATTTATGCCACCGTGCGCTTATTTTGGCGTAAGGGTAACACAGTTATTAACTTATCTCTGGTTTGAGATATTAAGTTCTCTGTTGTTTCCCAATCAATACATCCGTCTGTGATTGAAACACCATACTCAAGTTCTTCTGGCTTTTTACCTTCAGCTTTTTGATTACCCGGTTTCAAGTGACTTTCCAACATAACGCCAATGATAGACTGATTGCCTTCTAGAATTTGATTGACCACGTTCTGTGCAACCAATGGCTGACGGCGATAATCTTTTGAAGAGTTTGCATGGCTGCAATCTACTACTAAGCCCGCTGTTAAACCAGCATCCTGCAGCTCAATCTCGCACTCTGACACGCAAACCGAGTCGTAGTTAGGCTGCTTTCCACCGCGCAAAATAATGTGGCCATCTGGATTACCGCTGGTCCCGATAATACTTACCTGGCCTTGCTTATTGATTCCCATAAAGCGGTGACCCGATGCCGCCGATTTAAGGGCGTTTATGGCAATATCTAGGCTTCCATCTGTACCATTTTTGAATCCTACAGGCATAGACAGGCCGCTGGCCATTTCACGGTGGGTTTGCGATTCAGAGGTACGCGCACCGATAGCAGCCCAGCTAAATAGCTCAGCAAGATATTGTGGACTAATTGGATCCAGTGCTTCTGTTGCAACAGGCAGCTCTAATTCTGCAAGCCAAATTAACAACTCTCTTGCTTTACGAAGACCGGTTTCAATATCAAATGTACCGTCGATATGCGGGTCGTTAATTAAACCTTTCCAACCTGTTGTGGTACGCGGCTTTTCGAAGTACACACGCATAACGATAAATAGTGTGTCTTTGCATGATTCATGAAGCTCTTTAAGCTTAAGTGCGTACTCTTTCGCGGCTTCAACGTCGTGTATAGAACATGGTCCACACACTACAAGCAATCTATGGTCGCGACGATGAATGATATCTGAAACAATCTTTCTAGACTCAGAGATAGCCGCTAACGCTTTGTCTGACACAGGCAATTCAGCACTAAGCGCTTCAGGGGTTATAAGTACATCTTCGGTACTTACGTGAACATTATTTACGGTGTCCTTGATCATGGGAGCTCTCTTACTCTCTTAACTACAAATAAAAAACGGAAAATTAAACGCCAAAAGAGTGTGCAATCTGCATGTAAACTTTATTGTACAACCAGCTTTTTCTATATTTCTTTAACGTCATTGACTTTTTAGCAACTCAAGCGTAATAGCGCAAGTAATAACGAATAATACTTTAATCTAGGGTAGATTCGAAGCGAATGAGCATGACTGAATGGCAATAGTGCATAGGGATAGCACAATTTTTAATCGACAGTGAGGCTTGTTCCGAATTACCTCATTAGTCAAACGCTTTGTAGTGACATCCCGTCCTTACGTTTTCAAATGATCCACGAATTTAATGGCGTAATTGACCAACATAAATAAGCTAAATTTCTCATTTATTGTCAGGATTTTGTATCATTGCGACAACGGAATAATAATGAGAACACAATGCAAAATTTAGCCCTAACCTACACTGGCGACGTCGCCATTCTAACCATGCAAAATGGAGAGAACCGCCACAATCCTCTCTTCACAAAGGAGATGCTTTCAGCGTTAAATACCATTAAAAGTAATGAAAGCTGTAAAGCGCTAGTGATCACATCAAATGATGAGAAATGCTTTAGTCTAGGTATAGACACAGACTGGCTAATGCCAGCAATGAAAGCAGCTCGCACTGAGGAAATAAAGCAATTTATGTACGGTATGGATGACGTGTTTAAAGCGCTGCTTCTGTTCCCTCTTCCCGTTATTGCTGCAATCAACGGACACGCCTTCGGAAACGGAGCAATTTTGGCGTGCGCTTGTGACTTCAGATTTATGCGCGCAGACAAAGGCTTCTTCTGTTTCCCTGAAGTAGATTTATCAATCCCCTTTCTGCCCGGTATGATTGAGTTTGTTAAAAAAGCGATGCCGTATTACAGATTTAATGAAATGAAGCTTTCCGGAAGGCGTGTATCTGGTAAAGAATTAGAGCAAGATCACGTGGTAGAAAAGGCGTACGATACACAAGAAAGCTTGATGGAAGGTGCGCTGAACTACGCTAAGACCTTTGATAAAAAGCGTGGTATTTTTGGCGAACACAAAAAGCGTCTACATAAACATATCATCCACACTATCGATAACGAGAATAAACCGTTAATAGAATCGCTTTCACTGATGGCGCAGCTAGTCAGTTAACACTCATGTTGGTTTGAAAATTAGCGTAAGCGAAAGGCGCGCTTCTTATGTGTCCGCTTGTGGAAAAGGTCTATATTCCAGTTCCAATAAACCGAACCTAGACGTAAGAAGACGGTAACAAGTAGCGCGCCCAAAATACACCAGAAATAAGCTACGTCCATTGCGAATAAAGCTGCGTAGGTTAAACCACCGGCTAGACAGGTACTCGCGTACAAGTCGCCTTGCATTACAAGGGGCACCTCTCGACAAATAACATCGCGCATTAACCCGCCAAAAATTCCGGTGACAACGCCCATAGTGAGAGCTATAAGCATACCCGTGCCCTCAATAAGTGCTTTTTCTATCCCAACAATATTAAAAATAGCGAGTCCAACTGCATCCATCATTATGAAATAGAAATTTGCAGGTGATGGCATATATCTGACAAAAATAATCGTGACTAAGATAGCGGTGTATGTTGCAAATAGATAATCAGATACCTCAACCCAGAAGATAGGTTTTCCTAACATCAAGTCGCGAATGGTTCCTCCACCAATCGCGGTAATAGCACCCACAACGACTATTCCAAAACCGTTGATTTGTTTTTGATGGCCCATTAAGGCGCCAGATATCGCGAAAAACGCAACACCCACAATATTTAAAAATAGAAAATAGTCAGAACTCATAGCTAATAAAAAACCTGTTGTGTTCAAGAGAACACTTATTACCGCTTTATTACTCGATTACGTTGTTAACTATTATTAAGGAATTGAGCCGAAAAAAGATCGAGTTTCAGGCACAAAAAAGCCCGCTTAAAGCGGGCTTTTTTGAAGTTAACAATAACGCAAGGATTAGTAATCTTAGTTAAGCTTCTCTTTGATACGTGCAGATTTACCTGAACGCTCACGTAGATAGTAAAGCTTAGCAC
>Ga0208328_1000323_pt1 | contig 23630 bp, 18 predicted proteins | sample DeeseametaMP2633_FD_184170 | JGI IMG/M metagenome (GOLD analysis project Ga0208328, IMG submission 184170) | Marine microbial communities from the Deep Atlantic Ocean - MP2633 (SPAdes) | ecosystem: Environmental > Aquatic > Marine > Unclassified | place: Northeast of Antigua and Barbuda, North... | reverse complement strand
CTCGAAGACGGACTGTCCTCGGCGCAGGGCGGCGGGGGCGGACATGGACTCACCTCGGCGGCTCGGGTGCGGTCAGGGCAAGGGACCAATGTACGGCGCAGCCGGGCGTGCCACCCAGTCCGCGACCGCCCGCGGGCTACTCGCGCGGCGCGGCCGGGGTGCTGGTGGGCGTGCCGGTCGGGGAGGGGGTGGCGGCCGCCGCCGCGGTGTCGGAGGCCCGGGCCGCGGAGGCCGAGGTGGCCCGCAGCTCCACCGGCGGCAGCAGGAGCAGGATGAGGAAGGCGAGCACGCCCACGCCCGCGGCACTGAGGAACACCAGGTCCATGGACTCCGCGAACCCGACCCGGAAGGGGTGGGCCACGGCGTCTGGCAGCGTCTCGAGCACCGAGGAGTCGTCCTGGATGCCCTCGACCACGCTCTCGTCCAGGCCCCCGACCTGCGCGACGCCCTGTTGGAACTCCGGGGTGGTGGCCGCCTCGTCCAGCGCCGTGGAGATGTTGGGCCCGACCGTCGAGAAGAGGATCGAGAGGAAGATCGCGACACCGAGGGTGCCGCCGAGCTGGCGGAAGAAGGTGGCCGACGCGGTGGCGACACCGATCTCGGTGGGCGGCACCGCGCTCTGCACGGTGAGCAGCAGCGGCTGCATGCACGAGCCCAGCCCGAGGCCGAGCACGAACATCGAGCAGCTGACCAGCGGCAGCGGGGTGTCGGCGGTGGTGAAGGAGAGGAGGAACAGCCCCAGGACGATCACCGCGGAGCCGACGATCGGGAAGAGCCGGACGTGGCCGGTGCGGGAGATCACCCGGCCGGAGCTGATGGAGGCCGCCATCATGCCGGCGACCATCGGCAGCATCAGGATGCCCGCCTTGGTCGGGCTGGCCCCGTGCACGATCTGCATGTAGAGCGGCAGGATCATGATGCCGCCGAACATCGCCATCCCGATGATCACGCTGGCCGCGATCGTCACCGAGGCCACCCGGATGCGGAACATCCGCAGCGGGATCAGCGCGGCCTCCCCCATCGCGTGCTCGGCGACCACGAAGAGCACCAGGCCCAGCACCCCCAGGCCGTAGCAGGCCAGCGCCAGACCGGAGGCCCAGCCCCACTCGCGGCCCTGCTCGGCGACGGTCAGCAGCGGCACGAGGCCCAGGACCAGGGCGGAGGCGCCCCACCAGTCCACCCGGACGTCACGACGCTCGACGCTGACGTTGAGGGTGCGCGCGACCACCACCAGGGCGATCAGGCCGACGGGGACGTTGACCAGGAAGACCCAGCGCCACCCGGTCACGCCGAGGATCTCCTCGCGCCCGGCGAGCAGGCCCCCGAGGACCGGGCCGAGCACCGAGGAGGTGGCGAAGGTGGCCATGAAGTAGCCGGTGTACTTCGCGCGCTCGCGAGGGCTGACGATGTCGCCGATGATGGCGAGCACCAGCGTCATCAGGCCGCCCGCACCGAGGCCCTGGATGGCCCGGAACGCCGCGAGCATGTACATCGAGTCGGCGAACGAGCACAGCGCCGAGGCCGCCACGAACAGCGAGATGGCGAACATGAAGAGCTTCTTGCGCCCGTAGTTGTCCCCGAGCTTGCCGTAGATCGGGGTCGTGATCGTCGCGGTGATCAGGTACGCCGTGGTGACCCAGGCCTGGACCGACAGGCCGTTGAGGTCGTCGGCGATCGTGCGGATCGACGTGCTGACGATCGTCTGGTCCAGGGAGGCCAGGAACATGCCGAGCATCAGCCCGGAGAGGATCGTGAGGACCTGGGCGTGGGTGTACTCACCCGACTCCGGGGTGGACGAGGACGCGGGGGACGTGTTCGTTGCCATCGACAACCATCGTACGCCGTCGGGCCGCGCCGAGGGAACCGCTCAGGACGCCGACGTGGGACGCACGTCCCGCGGCAGGCCCTCGACGAGCTCGGCCAGCGCCGCCTCCAGGGTCACCTCCGGCCTCCAGCCCCAGGCCCGTGCCCGCTCCGAGACGACGCTGCCCTGCCACGCCGGGCCGTCGTCCCAGGTGGGCTCCACGCCGAGCGCGGAGGTGACCGTCTCGAGGTAGTGCCGGAAGGTGCTCGCGCCCGCAGCGGCGTTCACCGCGGTGCATCGACCCGCGACCGGGCCGGCCCCGGCGTCCTCCCCCACCACGATCGTCCCGGTCGCCAGGTCCGCGACGAGCCGGGCCAGGTCGGCCACGTGCACCCAGGCGAAGGTCAGGTCCGGGACGGCGTGCGCCTGCGCGGGGTCCTCGGCCATCTCGCGGGGGCGCAGGGTGTTCCACAGCGAGCTCTCCCCCGGGCCCAGGATCACCGGCGGGCGCACAAGCACCCGGGTGGGACCGTCGAGCACCTCGAGCCGGGCGTCGGTGTCGCGCTTGGTCACGGGGTAGTCCCCGGCGTCGTCGGGCACGGGGTCGGAGGACTCGTCGACGTCGCCCACCCCCGCGCGCCGGTCGTAGACCGAGGCGGTCGAGACGTGCACCAGCAACCCCACCCCGGCCTCCCGGGCCGCCGTGGCGATCGTCGTCGTGCCCTCCACACCGACCCGCTCCTGGGTGGCCCGGTCGGTGCCCATCGGGTGCACCGTGGTCACCAGGACGTCGGCCCCCTCGACCAGCCCGGGGGCCTGGGCGGGGTCGGTGAACTCGCCGACGACCTCGGTGACGCCCTCGACCCCAGGCGCGGTGCCGCTGCGGCGTACGACGGCACGGACCGCGGCCCCGCGCTGCGCGAGGGCCGCGCACACGTGGGACCCGACGAGGCCGTTGGCTCCGGTGACGACGACGGTCGGCTGCTCACTCATGCCACCACCGTGCCAGGCCGCACCGGCGGGTTGGACCGCTCCCTAGGGTGAGGGCATGAGCTCCCCGGCGAGACGCGGCCCCTTCCAGTGGACCGTGGCGCTGCCGGTGCTCGGGGTCGCGCTGCTCGCGGTGACCTGGCCCAAGACCGATCAGCCGCTCCTGCTGGCCCTAGTCGCGGTCGTCCTGGTCGGGGCGGTGCTGGCCGCGGTGCACCACGCCGAGGTCGTCGCGCACCGGGTCGGCGAGCCGTTCGGGTCGCTGGTGCTGGCGGTGTCGGTCACCGTCATCGAGGTCGGGCTGATCGTGATGCTGACCCTCGGCGGCGGCGACGGGGCCGCCACCTACGCCCGCGACACCGTCTTCGCCGCCCTGATGATCTCGCTCAACGGCATCGTCGGCATCTCGCTGCTGCTCGGTGCGCTGCGCCACGGCGTGGTGGCGTTCAACGCCTCCGGCAGCGGTGCCGCGCTGTCGACCGTGGTGGCGCTGGCCTCGGTGTGCCTGGTGCTCCCGGGGTTCACCGTCTCCGAGGCGGGCCTGGAGTACACCGGCTCGCAGCTGGCCTTCGCGGCCGTCGCCTCGCTCGTGCTCTACGGCGCGTTCGTGTTCACCCAGACCGTCCAGCACCGCGACTTCTTCCTGCCCGTGCGCTCGGACTCCCAGGGCCGGGTCACCGGCGTGTTCGACGTCGAGGACGCCGACGGCGACGGGCACGCCGACCCGCCGGGCGACCGCGAGACGCTGCTCTCGGTGGGGCTGCTGCTGGTCTCGCTGGTCTCGGTCGTGGGGCTGGCCAAGGTGCTCTCCCCCACGATCGAGTCGACCGTCAGCTCGCTGGGGCTGCCCTACGCGGTGGTGGGTGTGGTCATCGCGCTGCTCGTGCTCGCCCCCGAGTCGATCGCCGCCGCCCTCAACGCCGCCCGCGACCGGGTGCAGATCAGTCTCAACCTCGCCTTCGGGTCCTCGATGGCCTCGATCGGGCTGACCATCCCGACGATCGCGGTGGCCTCCATCTGGCTCGAGGGCGACCTGGTGCTGGGCCTGGAGCCGATGCAGATCGTGCTGCTGTTCATCACCGTCGTGGTGGCCACGCTCACCGTGGTGCCCGGGCGTGCCAAGCCGATCCAGGGCGTGGTGCACCTGGCCCTGATGGCGACGTTCCTGTTCTTCTCCCTCGTGCCCTGAGGTCGCACGGGTCGCGCCCGAGGGGGTCGCCCGTGGTCGCGCCTCAGGCGCGCGGAGCGGAGGCGCGCAGGTGGATGTTCTGCAGCAGCCCGATCGCCAGCAGCCCGGCGAACATCGAGGAGCCGCCGTACGACACGAACGGCAGGGGTACGCCGGTGACCGGCATGATCCCCAGGCACATCCCGACGTTCTGGAAGCCCTGGAAGCCGAACCAGCAGGCGATCCCCGCGGCGGCCACCCGGCCGAAGACGTCGTCGGTGTGCGTGGCGATGACCAGCGCCCGCCACACCACCAGGCCCAGCAGCGCGATGAGCAGCCCCGCCCCGACCAGGCCGAGCTCCTCGCCCGCGACGGTGAAGACGAAGTCGGTGTGCTGCTCGGGGACGAAGCCCGAGCGGGTCTGGGAGCCCTCGAAGAGGCCCTGGCCCCACACGCCGCCGTTGCCCACCGCGATGCGTGCCTGCTCGACGTTGTAGCCGGCGCCTCGGGGGTCGAGGTCGGGGTTGGTGAAGGCCAGGAACCGGTCGACCTGGTAGGGCTTGAGCACTCCCCCGGCCACGGCGGCCAGCGCCGCGGTCACCCCGCCGCCGGCGAGCAGCGCCAGCCAGCGACGCGGCGCCCCGGAGACCGCGAGCACCCCGGTCACGGTGGCGGTGAGCACCAGCATCGTGCCTAGGTCGGGCTGCAGCAGGATGAGGACGGCCGGGACAGCCGCGATCGCGAGCATGAGCACGACCTCGACGAGCCCGACCCTGGGCCGCCAACGACCGGCAGCGCGGTGCGCGAGCACCAGCGCCATCCCGATCACGACCGCCAGTTTGGCCAGCTCCGCGGGCTGGATCGACATCCCGCCCACCACGATCCACGACCGCGAGCCGTTGATCGTCGAGCCGGCGACCAGCACGAGCACCAGCCCGCCCACCGAGGCGAGGTAGGCCAGCGGCGCGGCCACCCGCACCCACCGGTGGTCGGCGACCAGCACCACGCTCATCAGCACCAGGCCGATCGCGATGTTCGTGACCTGCTTGTAGAGGTAGGCCCGCGGGTCGCCGCCGGTCAGGTCGTCGCGGGTGGTCGTCGCCGACCAGACCAGCAGCGTGCCGAGGACCAGCAGCCCCGAGACCGCGGCCATCAGCCACCAGTCCACGCCGCCCCACCGCAGCAGCGGCCGGGTGCCCAGCGAGGAGGTGGGGCGTACGCCGGCGGGCCGGCCGGAGCGGGACGCCTGGACGGTCCGCGTGGCCATGGTGGTCATCGCGACGCCCTCCTCTTCGCGGCCGAACGCTTCTCCCGCGCCGGCGGGAGGATCGAGCCGTCGGCCAGGAACTTCGGCAGCCGGCCCGGCGGCACGGTCCCGGGGATGGCGGCACGGTCGGGGCGGACGGCGTCGCCCTCCACGCCGTACAACGCCTCCCAGATGGCCCGGACGGCCGGACCGGAGGTGCCCGACCCGGTGCCGCCCTGGCTGACCATCATCACCACGACGTAGTCGTCGGAGTAGGACGCGACCCAGGAGGTCGACTGCTTGCCGTAGACCTCGGCCGAGCCCGTCTTGGAGCGGATCTGCACCTCCTCGAGCGGGAAGCCGCCCATCCGCCAGGCCATGGTGCCCTGCCGGGTGACGCCCTTGAGCGCGGTGTCGATGTAGCCGATCGTCGAGGCGGGCAGGTCGACGGTGCCGACCTTCTTGGGCTCGATGCGCTCGATGACCGAGCCGTCGGGGCCGACGATCGCCTTGCCCACGCGCGGGGCGTAGAGGGTGCCGCCGTTGGCCAGCGCGCCGTAGGCCCGGGCCAGCTGCAGCGGCGTGACGACCGTGTCGCCCTGCCCGATCGCGAAGTTGGCTGCGTCACCGGCACGATAGGCGTAGCCCTCGACGCAGAACTCGTAGGCGAACTTGTAGACGAAGTCGGAGGTCTTGGAGTCCTGCGGCTTCTCCGAGATGCCGCAGTAGAAGTCCTTCATCGACTTGTAGTACTCCCGCTTCCAGCGCCGGTCGGCGATGCGGCCGGCGGCCTCCCCGGGCAGGTCGATGCCGGTGCGGGAGCCGAAGCCGAAGTCCTTAGCCTCCTCCACCAGCGGGTCGAAGGCCTTCACGTCTGCCTCGTCGGAGCCGAACTTCTGCCAGTAGTGGAAGCCGACCCGGTAGAAGAAGGTGTTGCAGGAGACCTCGAGCGCCTTGTCGAAGCCGATGTAGCCGTAGGCCCCGGACTCGTAGTTCTTGAAGTCGCGGTTGCCGACGCGGAACGCGCTGGAGCAGTTCAGGCGGGTGTCGGTGGAGTAGCCGTGGGTGAGCGCACCGGCGGTCATGAACGGCTTCCACGTCGAGCCCGGCGCGAACTGGCCCTGGGTGGCGCGTCCGAGCAGCGGGGTGCCGGCGGCCTCGGAGTAGAGCCGGGCCAGCTCGTCGTCGGAGATGCCGCCCACCCACACCTCCGGGTCGTACGTCGGGTGGCTGGCCATCGCCACGACCCGTCCGGTGTCGGCCTCGAGCACCACGACCGCGCCGGAGTCGGCGGCGTAGTTGCGCCCGGTCACCGTGTCCCGGGTCTGCCGGGCGGTGCGGATCGTCTGCAGCAGCTGCTGCTCCACCACCGACTGCACCTTGGCGTCGATGGAGGTGACCAGCGTGTCGCCCGGGCGGGCCTCCACGGCCGAGTCGTCGCCCAGCACGCGGCCCATCGAGTCGACCGCGACCGACTGGGTGCCCGGCAGGCCGCGCAGCCATGCGTCGTACTGCTTCTCGACGCCGGCGCGGCCCACGACCGAGGCGCCGTTGACGGAGTCCTCGCCGTCGGCCTCGGCCTGCTCGAGCTCCTCGGCGGTCACCGGGCTGAGGTAGCCCAGGACGTGGGCGAGGTTGACGCCGTAGGGGCGCGGGTAGGCCCGGACGCTCTGCTGCTCGGCCAGCACGCCCGGGTAGTCCTCGGGCTGCTCGAGGATGCGCAGGGCGACCTCGCGCTCCACGTCGCTGGCGACCGGGACGGGCTGGTAGGGCGAGCCGTTCCAGCACACGCCGGTCACCGCGCCCTCGTCGCCGCAGGTGACCAGGCGGCGCTCGAGCTGCTTGACGCCCACGCCGGTGGCGGTGCTGACGCGGCTGAGCAGCTCGCGACGATCGCGGCCGGGCAGCTTGCCGAGCAGGGTGCGGTCGACCGAGACGACCCAGGCCAGCCGGTTGGTCACCAGCGGGCGTCCCATGTCGTCGACGATCAGGCCGCGCTGGGGCTGCTCGACGATGTCGCGCACCGACTGCGAGGCCGCCTGGGCGGTGTACTCCTCACCGGAGACGACCTGGAGGAAGTAGAGCCGGCCCAGCAGGGTCGCGAACAGGCTGAGCACCAGCGCCTGCAGGACCACGATCCGCAGCCGTGTGCGGTGGGCCCCGGCGGCCACGTCGGAGGGGCGGCTCATCGGGCGCTCACGTGACCCGGGCCGGCTCGAGACGGCGGAAGAGCCCCATGAGCGGCGGCAGCACGAAGGGGGTGAGCACGACGTCCCACAGCACGGCGACACCGATCACCAGCAGCAGCTCGCCGACCCCGACCGACAGGTCGCCCACGAGCAGCCCGGTGATGGCGAAGAGGGAGGTGCCGACGAAGGAGCTCGCGGCGACGGTGCCCACGACGGTCGTCGCGGTCGGGCTGGACTCGCTGCGCACCCGCCCCGCGACGTACCCGACGACGGTGAGGGCCAGCGCCCAGCGCCCGGCGACGTGGTCGGCCGGCGGGGCGAGGTCGATGAGCGCGCCGGCGGCGAAGCCGACGACCATCGCGAACTGCGGGCCACGGGTCAGGGCACCGGCGACGACGACCAGCAGCGCGAGGTTGGGCACCACGCCCTGCCAGGCGACGTGGGGGAAGAGCGAGACCTGCAGCAGCAGGGCCAGCAGCACGGCCGCGGCGGCGGCCAGGGAGCGGGCGGTGGTCATCGACCGGCCTCCCGCAGCTCGCCGTCGGGCCCGACCAGGGCCCGGTCGGAGACGGTGCCGGTCGGCACGACGACGCCGACGACGTCGAGGGAGCCGAAGTCGACGTACGGGTCGACGACCACGCGCTGGGCGGTCTCGCGCAGCGAGGAGTAGACGTGGGTGACGCGCCCGATCGGCACGCCGGCGACGTACGGCGCTCCCCCGTCGCTGCCCCAGGTCACCACCGAGTCCTGGCGGGCCGGGACGGCCGTGCGGTCGACCAGCTCGAGGTCGAGACGGCCCTCGTCGCCGACGACGCCGCGACCGCGCAGGAAGCCCATGTCCATGGTGTCGCCGACACGGGCGCCGACGGTGGAGGACGGGTCGGTGATGAGCAGCACCGTCGCGGTGGTCCGCCCGGCCGAGACGACCCGGCCCACGAGACCGGCGCCGCTGACGACGGTCATGTCGGGCCGCACGCCGGCGTCGGTGCCGGCGTCGATGGTGACGGTGCTGGAGAAGGACTGCGCGGGGCCCCAGCCGACCACGCGGCTGGGGACCAGGCTGTAGCCGAGGTCCTCGGCGGCGGCGGTGAGCGCGTCGTAGGCGGCCAGCCGGTTGCGCTGGAAGGCGGCGCTGCCCAGCTCGGCGCGCAGCGCGGTGTTCTCCTCCTCCAGCGCCGCGACCTCCGCGCGCAGCGAGGAGTGGGTGCGCAGCAGGTCGGGGATGCCGACGACGGGCCGCACGATCGCGCTGGCACCGGCCTGGGCGGGGCCGACGACGTCGGCGACGACACCGCGCACCGGGTCGAGCGCCGCACCGTTGGCGGTGAGGTCGAGGGTCATCAAGGTGGCGCTGGCCAGGCCGAGGGCGACCAGGAGCGAACGGCTGGGTCGCTGCTGGCGCTCGAGGTCGGGGCCGAGGTGCCAGCGGCGCTCCCGACGCTCGCGACGCGCGGTGAGCGAGCCGAGGCGGCGCGGCGACGCAGCGGCCCGGCCGTCGCGGCCGGTGCGCTCGAGCAGGGCCATCAGTAGCGCCGCCGCTCGTTGACCAGCACCTGCTGGAGCGCCTCGAACTCCTCCACGCACTTCCCGGCGCCCATCGCCACCGAGGTCAGCGGGTCCTCGGCGACGTGGACGGGCATGCCGGTCTCGTGGCGCAGCCGCTCGTCGAGGCCGCGCAGCAGGGCGCCGCCGCCGGTGAGCACGATGCCGCGGTCCATGATGTCGCCGGCCAGCTCGGGCGGGGTCTGGTCGAGGGTCGTGCGCACCGCGTCGACGATCGCGTGCAGCGGCTCCTCCAGCGCCTGGCGCACCTCGGCGCTGGAGACCAGCACGGTGCGCGGCAGCCCGGAGACCAGGTCGCGGCCGCGGATTTCGGCCTCCGGCTCGTCGGGCAGCGGGAAGGCCGAGCCGAGGGTCATCTTGACCTCCTCGGCGGTCCGCTCGCCCAGGAGCAGGGAGTACTCCTTCTTCATCCACGCCACGATCGCGTTGTCGAGGTCGTCGCCGGCGGTGCGGATCGAGAGGCTCGTGACGATCCCGCCGAGGCTGATGACGGCGACCTCGGTGGTGCCGCCGCCGACGTCGACGACCATGTTGCCGGTGGCCTGGTGCACGGGGAGCCCGGCGCCGATCGCGGCGGCCATCGGCTCCTCGACGATGTAGACCCGGCGGGCGCCGGCCTGGTAGCCGGCCTCCTTCACCGCGCGCTGCTCGACCGCGGTGATCCCGCTGGGGACGCAGATGACCATCCGCGGCTTGGCGAAGGCACGCCGGCGGTGCACCTGCTGGATGAACCAGCGCAGCATCTGCTCGGTGGCTTCGAAGTCGGCGATGACCCCGTCCTTCAGGGGACGGATCGCGGTGATCGAGTCGGGGGTGCGCCCCAGCATCCGCTTGGCCTCGTGGCCCACGGCGAGAACCTCGCCGGTGCCGGAGTGCAGCGCCACCACGCTCGGCTCGTCGAGCAGCACGCCGCGGCCCCGGGCGTAGACGAGGGTGTTGGCGGTGCCGAGGTCCACGGCCATGTCCCGGCCGAAGAAGCTGTTCGCCATCGGTGCTCGCCGCCACCTCGTGCGCGAACCTGTGCCGGGGAAGGCGGGTCGTCACGCGCGCACGCTTCCGTCCGACCCTGTGGTCGAGGGTAAGGAGCGGCGTACGCCGAAACCGCGCGCCACGCCGGTGGCTGGAGTGACGGCTGGGGCGTCACCGCTGGTCGAGGTGCGAGGCGCGCCAGCGCCGAGCCTCGAGACCCGGTGGAGTTCCCGGCCGACCGGGACCCGACGACTCGACCCGGGGTCAGGCGGCCCCCGGGGTTCGAGACGGGCGGTCGTCGCCCCTCAAACCCCTCGGGCGAGGCTGCCCGGACTCCGTCCGGTCAGCTGGCCTCGGGGAACCAGATGCCGATCTCGCGGGCGGCGGACTCGGGCGAGTCAGAGCCGTGCACGAGGTTCTGCTGGACCGCCAGGCCCCAGTCGCGGCCGAGGTCGCCGCGGATGGTGCCGGGGGCGGCGACGGTCGGGTCGGTGGCGCCGGCCAGCGAGCGGAAGCCCTCGATGCAGCGCTCGCCCTCGATCACGATCGCGGCGACCGGGCCGGAGAGCATGAACTCCACGAGCGGCTCGTAGAACGGCTTGCCCTCGTGCTCGGCGTAGTGGGCCGCGAGGAGCTCGCGGGTGGCGGTGCGCAGCTCGAGGCGGACCAGCGTGTAGCCCTTGGCCTCGATCCGGCGGACGATCTCGCCGGTCAGGCCGCGGCGTACGCCGTCGGGCTTGACCAGGACCAGGGAGCGCTCAGTGGACGTCGTCATGGGCGCCACGCTACCGAGCGCCGAGCGCCCGCGCGCGGTCGGCCACGTCGGTGGGGACCTCGTCCGGCGACCAGGCGTCGGCCTCCGGCGCACCGGCGACCGTCTGCATCGGGATCACGCCGGCCCATCCCCCGGCCTCGACGTCGGCCGGCTCGTCGACCGGTCCGCCCGCGCGGCGCTTGACCGACGCCTCGGCCAGCGGCACCGCCAGCACCGCGGTGGCCGCCAGCTCCTTGCGCGTCGGCGGCCGCAGCGTGGCCGCCCGGCCCGGCACCATGTGGTCGACCACGGCGTCGAGGGCGTGCGCCCGCTCGTCGGGGTCCTCGACGACGCGGCACCTGCCGATGACGACGGCGGAGCGGTAGTTCATCGAGTGGTGGAACCCCGAGCGTGCGGCCACCAGGCCGTCGAGGTGGGTGGCGGTCACGCAGACGGTCCGGTCACGGACCGAGTCCAGCCAGCCGGCCGCCACCGAGCCGTGGAGGTAGAGCGAGCCGCCCTCGTCGGGGCCGTCGAGGTCGACGGCGATCGCGACGGGCAGGACCACCGGGTGCGCGTCCTCGTCCTCACCGACCGTGACACCCAGGTGCGCGACCAGCGTCTCGCGCAGGAGGTCAGTCAGCTCGGCGCGATCGGTCGCGGCGCGCTCGCGGCTGCGGGTCAGCGTGGTGCGGGGCGTGGGAGAGAGCGGCGCAGCGGTGGTCATGGGACGATCCTGACGATTCCAGTGGCCTGTCGACCAGGGCCACTTCAAGCATAGATCGGCAGGCCACCCGTGGACGTCCTCCCCCTCTCGCTGGACCGGGGCTCGGCGGTCCCCCTCGGGACCCAGGTCAGCGGGGCGATCCGGGACCTGGTCACCAGCGGCCGGCTGCACCACGGCGACCGGCTGCCCTCCTCGCGGGCGCTGGCCCGCGACGCCGGCGTTGCGAGGTCGGTGGTGGAGCAGGCCTACGCCCAGCTCGTCGCCGAGGGCTGGCTCGAGGGCCGCCACGGCTCCGGGACGTACGTCGCCGCCGACCGCGCTCCGGGTCCCGCGCGTCCCCCGGCCGCCGCGGCCTGTCCCGTGCCCGACCGGGCCCTCGTCAGGCTCGACGCGGGCACCCCCTGGATCGACCCGCGCCACTCCGACGCCTGGCGCCGCGCGTGGCGCGAGGTCGGCCACGCCCCGGGGCCCCGCGGCTACGACGACCCCCGCGGCATGCCCGTGCTCCGCGAGGCGCTGGCCGAGCGGCTGACCCGCACCCGGGGCCTGGTCGTCGACGCCGACGACGTGCGGATCACCGCCGGGACCACCGACGGGCTGCGGCACCTGCTGGCGGGCCTGCCGACGGGCCCGGTCCTGGTCGACGACCCCGGCTACCGCGCCGCCGTCGAGACGATCCGCGCGAGCGGGCGCGAGGTCGTCGACCACCCCGCGGGCACGCCCGTGCGCGACCTGACAGGGTCGGCGGCGGCGCACTCCACCCCGGCGCACCAGCACCCCCTCGGCCCACCGATGTCCGGCCCGGACCGCCTCTCGCTGCTCGACGCTGCCCGGCGGGCCGGCGCGGTGGTCGTCGAGGACGACTACGACTCCGAGTTCCGCTACGACGTCGCGCCGATCCCCGCGCTCGCGAGCCTGGACCGCGACGTCGTCGCCTACCTCGGCACCGCGTCCAAGGCGGTCGCGCCGAGCCTGCGGCTGGGCTGGATGGTGGTGCCGCCGGCCGTCCGCGAGGCGGTCGACCGGCACCGGTCGCTCACCCACGACACCGCCTCGTGGCCGGTGCAGCGCGCCTTCTGGGCGCTGCTGCGTGACGGGTACGTCGACCGGCTGGTCCGCTCGGCGCGGCGCACCTACGCCCGGCGCGCCGCCCGCGTGGCCGACGCCCTGGGACCGTGGCTGGAGGGGCCACCGGCCGGGATGTACGCCACCGTCCTGCTGCCGCCCGACCTCGCCGTCGCCGCCCACGAGCGGGCTCGGGCCGGCGGCTTCGACGTGCCCCTGCTCTCGGACTACACCCGCGCCTCGGACCTCACCGGCCTGGTCGTCGGCTTCGGCGGTTGCAGCGACGACGAGCTCGACCGGGCCCTGGACCTGCTCGTCGCCGCCGTCCGCGCGTGACCTGTCCCGCCGAACCGGCGCATTGATACGCCGGCTCGGCGAGGACAGCGGGTCGAACCGGCGTATTGATACGCCGGCTCGGCGAGGACGACGGATCGAACCGGCGCATTGATACGCCGGCTCGGCGCGAGGTCAGTCGGTGGCGGCGTCGGGGTCGGGGTCCGAGGAGTCCTCGAGGGCGGCGTACGCCGCGGCGCGCTCCCGGTCGATCTTGCGGCCGAGCAGGTCGGCGGTGCCCCAGAGCAGACCGAAGACCGCCCCGAGGAAGAACATCATCGGCACCAGGACGCCGAGGCTGATCGCGATGCCCTGCAGCACCCACCCGGCGCGGTAGGCGCCTTCGCTGCGCAGCGCGCCGGCCAGCAGCAGGGCGAACACCGCCGGCCCCAGCCCGACCGCCAGACCCACCGGCACCGAGACGTCGGTGAGCGTGAGCAGGACCGGGGTCGAGAGACCCAGCGTGATGGCCTCCAGGGAGAGGATCGCGGCGCACATGCCGCGGCGGGGCGAGCGGTTCACGAGCGCTCCCCCGCCCCGGGCCGGCGGCGGCCGGCGGTGAGCAGGGTGCGGGCCTCGCCGGCAGTGACGACCGATCCGGTGACGAGCACGGCGCCGGCCCCGATGCTGGCGGAGACGGACTCACCGGCCTCGGCGAGCGTCGCGGCGGCCTCGATGGCGTCCGCGAGCCGCGGCACGACCGTCACCCGCTCCTCGCCGAAGACGTCGATCGCGGCCTCACCCAGCGCCTCGGCACGCATCGCCCGGTCGGTCGAGCACTGGGTGACGACGACGTGGGAGAGCACCGGCTCCAGCGCGACGAGCAGGCCCTCGGCGTCCTTGTCGGCCATCACGCCGAGCACGCCGACGAGCGGGTCGAAGGTGAAGGAGTCCTCGAGCGCGGCCGCGGTCGCGGCGGCGCCGTGCGGGTTGTGGGCGGCGTCCAGGATGACGGTGGGGCTGCGGCGCACGATCTCCAGGCGGGCGGGCGAGGTGACGTCGGCGAATGCGGCCGCGACCAGCTCACCGTCCAGCGGCTCCTTGCCGCCGACGAGCGCCTCCACGGTCGCCAGGGCGATCGCGGCGTTCTGCGCCTGGTGGGCGCCGTAGAGCGGGAGGAAGAGTTCCTCGTAGCGACCCCTCAGTCCCTCGAGGGTCACGATCTGGCCGCCGACCGCGGGGGTGCGCGCGGAGACACCGAAGTCCACGCCCTCGCGCAGCAGGCTCGCGCCGACCTCGGCGGACCGGGCCACGAGCACCGCGTCGACCTCGGGGTCCTGGGCGGCGGACACGACGACCGACCCTGCCTTGACGATGCCGGACTTCTCCGAGGCGATCGCCTCCGGCGTACCCCCGAGGTACTTCGCGTGGTCGACCGCGATCGGCAGCACCACCGCGACATCGGCGTCGATGACGTTGGTGGCGTCCCACGAGCCGCCCATCCCGACCTCGACGACGGCGACGTCGACCGGGGCGTCGGCGAAGGCGGCGTACGCCATGCCGACCACGGTCTCGAAGAACGACAGCGGGTGCGGCTGGTCCTCGTCGACCATGTGGGTGTACGGCGCCACGTCGTTGAACGCGCGCACGAACGCCTCGTCGTCCAGCGGCTCGCCGTCGACGCTGATCCGCTCGTTCATCCGCTCCACGTGCGGGCTCGTGAACCGCCCGGTGCGCAGCTCGAGCGCGCGCAGCAGGGCGTCGATCATCCGCGAGGTGGAGGTCTTGCCGTTGGTGCCGGTCAGGTGCACCGACCGGTAGGAGCGCTGCGGCTCGCCGAGCAGCTCGACGAAGGCGCGGATGCGGTCCAGCGAGGGCTCGAGCCGGGTCTCGGGCCACCGCGAGAGCAGGGCGTCCTCCACCTCGGCCATCGTCTCGGCGAGACGGGGCGACGACGGGCTGGTCACGGGAGGCTCACTCATGGCGGACCCAGTCTAGGTTCGGGCCCATCGCACCCCCGATTCCTGGAACGTGTTCTACATCGGGCCGGTTGGCCCTAGATTGCTGGCATGCAGACGACGGTGGCGCTGGTCGAGGCGCCTGGCAAGGACTTCCAGCTGGTCGAGGTAGAGCTCGACGACCCCCGCGAGGGCGAGGTGCTCGTGCGGATCGTGGCCGCCGGCCTGTGCCACACCGACATCACCATGCGCTCGTTCCTGCCCGCCGAGATGTTCCCCAACGTCTTCGGCCACGAGGGCACCGGAGTCGTCGAGCAGGTCGGCCCCGGTGTCGAGAACGTCGCGGTCGGCGACCACGTGGTGCTCTCCTTCAACTCCTGCCAGGCGTGCTCCCCCTGCCAGGAGGGCATCCCCGCCTACTGCGAGCAGACGCTGCTGCTCAACTACTTCGGCATGCGCCTGGACGGCTCCACCACCATGAGCCGCGACGGGCAGACCGTGTTCGGCTCGTTCTTCGGCCAGTCCAGCTTCTCCCAGCACGCGCTCGTGGGCGCCGAGTGCTGCGTCGTGGTCGACCCCGCGCTCGACCTGACGACGCTCGCGCCGTTCGGCTGCGGCTACCAGACCGGCGTCGGCACGGTCCTCAACGTGCTCCAGCCCGGCGCCGAGGACTCCCTGGTCGTGTACGGCGCGGGCGCGGTCGGCCTGGCCGCCGTGGCCGCCGCCGTGGCAGCCGGGACGGGCACCGTGGTCGCGGTGGACCTCCAGGCCTCCCGCCTCGCCGAGGCCGAGCGCCTCGGTGCCACCACCCTCGATGCCTCCGCGACCGAGGACGTCGTCGCGGCGGTGCGCGAGCTCACCGGCGGCGGGTCGTCGTACGCGATCGACACCACCGCCGTGCCGGCCGTGGTCAAGCAGGGCCTGCAGGGGCTGCGCAGCCGCGGCACGCTGGTCGCGCTGGGCCTCGGCGCCGACGAGTACCCCGTCGACGCCACCGACCTGCTCCAGGGCGGCAAGCGCCTGATGAGCAGCCTCGAGGGCGACTCCGACCCCCGCGAGATGGTGCCGCGGATGATCGACATGCGTGCCGCCGGGACCCTCGACCTCGACCCGTTGGTGACGACCTACCCGTTCGCGGAGATCAACACCGCCGTCGCCGACGTGCTGGCCGGGAAGGTCGTCAAGCCGGTCCTGGTGTGGTGAGCGCACCCGCCTCGACGAGCTCCATCCGGACCATCTCGGTCTGCGGCTCGTAGCCGATCCGCGCGTACACCCCGTTGCTGACCGGGTTGTCGACGTCGGTGAACAGGCACGCCCGGGCACCGGCCCCGAGGATCCGGTCGGTCACCTCGGCGACCAGCGCAGCGGCGTACCCGTGCCCGCGGTGCTCGGCCGGCGTGTAGACCGGCCCCACCCGCGCGACCCCGAAGGACGGGGCGCTGTGCGCGGTCAGGTGCACGACCTCGCCGTCGACCTCCCACAGCCACACGAGCCCGCGACCCACGCGGTCCGCCGCCCACTCCCGGTCCAGGTGCTCGCCCTCCCCCTCGCGCGGCGGGCGCCCGGCCTGCCGGTCGGCCTCGGGCATGAACGCCTGGCACCACGCGGTGACCAGGTCTAGGTCGGCCTCGGTCGCGCGCCGCGACGAGCCGCGTACGCCGGTGGGCGCGACGACCCGGGTCGCCTCCCACAGCCGGTCGTGCTCGAGCACCCGCGCAGAACCGCCCCGGGCCTCGGCCAGGACGCCGAGCACCACCTCGACGGACGCGCGGGCACCGTTGGCGTGGGCGACGTCCTCACCCGTGGCGACGAGGTGGCGCCCCAGGGCGCGCGCGGCCTCCTCGGGCATCGGCAGCAGGTAGAGCGGGTAGGGCCGGAACGGCGCCGTGCGCATCCCCACGCCCACCACCTGCTCGCCGTCCAGCACCGCCGCCCACCACCGCGGGTGCTCCGGCACCTCCGGGTCGCCGACCGCGCGCTCTAGCACGGTCGAGACCACGGTGCTCAGCACCGGGTCCGCGGCCAGGTGCTCGCCGGCCAGCGCCAGGAAGGCGTCCGGGCCCGTGGTCTGCTCGACGCGGTAGGTCATGGGCGGACGGTACGGCGACGCGGGCACCCCGACACCACCATTTCCTGGCTTCACACCGATCTGTCCGCGGCAGAAGAGCGCGTCAGGAGTGGGTGTGGAGGCCTGGTCCGTTGGACTGTCCGGTGTGCGTCCGTCGGTGGCTAGCGACTTCGGTGAAGGGAGTGCGCAGCACGGCCCCACACTTCAGGCACTGATAGTCGTTGACGCCGATTCGATGCAGTCCACGCAGGTTGTTCGAAGGGCAGTCCAGATTGGTGCACCAGTCGGAGCGGTCGTAGCCGTAGTCGAAGGGCTCTAGGCCCGAAACGACTTCCGAGCCGCAGTCCTCGCACGGGCGGGGCTCAACTCGCCGCTGCTCATCGACTGGATGCACGAGTCGACCGTACTCACCACGCGGCAGATCATGACGTCTACGACGCCGGGTCAGGCCAGAAGTCGCCGTCTTGGCGGACAAGCGCGCTGATTGAATCCTGGGCTCGTTCAAGCCATGCAGCCAAGAACTCTGGGGAGGGCTCGCCTGACCTATCGAGCCAGGCCGTGGCTGCCTGAGTGAGTACGCGGTGAGCGTCGGCTAGGGGCGTCTTGCCAGTGTCGAAAAGGTCCGTGAGTTCCGCCCATGTCGCGTACAGGGAGCCACCGTGAGGCATCCAGTCCATCTCATCAACAAAGGAGTCGCCGATGCCGACCGCGGCCCGGTAGGCGTCCCAGTGTTCCGCGGCTTCATTGATTGCCCGAACGAGTGGGTCCACGACGGTCGCTAGGAGTTGCGACTCCCGTGCCTGCTCGCCGTCGACGTTCACGGTTCTAGGTTACGAGGTGGCCGCCCATCCGCTCATCGGCTCGAACCGGATGTTCGAAGCGCTCATGGCGGTCAGCATCTGAGGGTGAACTCGATCTGGTGGTCGGTCAGGACGCGTGTCTCGTAGCGGGGGTCGTGGGCGGTGCGGTGGTGGGTGGGGCACAGCAGCCGACCGTTGGCCAGGTCGGTGGTGCCGCCGGCGGCCCAGGGCTGGTCGTGGTGGGCGTGACAGAACCAGGCGGCGGTGTGGCAGCCGGCGGCGGTGCAGCCGCGGTCGCGGGTGGCGAGGGCGATGCGTTGGGCGCGGGTGAACAACCGCTTGCGGCGGCCGACGTCGAGGACCTCACGTCTGCCACCCAGGACGACCGGGATGATGCCGGCCTCGCAGGCCAGGCGGCGGGCGGTGTGGGCGGCGATCCGGTCACCGGTGTCCAGGGTGGCGGCCGCCAACCCACCGGCCAGCGTCTCGAGGGTCATGGTGACCACCACGGTCGCACCGGTCGACATCTCCGGCACCTGGGAGCCGTCGAGCCGCTCCAGCAACTCGCACAGGGCGGCACCGAGCTCGACGGCGGTGGCGGCTTTGACCGGTTCCGGCCGCTCACCCTCCTCCTGCTCGCCCGCTGTGGCAGGACTGGTCGCCAGGGCGGGTTTGTCGTGGACGACCAGGGCCAGCAGCTGCTTGCGGAGCATCCCGGCGTGCAGCTCGGGCACGGTGAACCGGCCATGCACGCTGCCCTGCCCGTCAGGGGTCATGGTCAGCATCGTCTTCCGCGCTGCTGCGCGTTCCTCGGCCTCCAGGCGGGCTGCCTCGTGGGCGTCAGCCACCGAAGGGGCGACGACGTCGAGGACCCGGTCACCCAGCACGCGCAGGTCGCAGGCGTCATGGTGCGCAGCGAGGTCGACGAGCCGCTGCTCGGCAGCAGCCTTCACCGTGGCGGGGATATCGGCGGGCAGCGCGTCGAGGGCACTGGCGATGACCTCGGCCTGCTCGGTGTTCACCCGCCCGGCGGCGTACCCCTCCCGCAGCCGCTCATAGGACTCCAACGCCGCGGCGAGGTGCACCGCCCGGCGCGACGACCTCACGGTGGTGCGGGTGGCACGTGCCAGCCACGTCGCCGTGGTGGCAGCACCGGTGGCCTCCTCCACCCGCACCTGCGAGGCATGCGCCAGCACGCGGTGCTTGAGCTCCCCCAGACGTGCCTCGGCCGCAGCGATCTCCACCAACGAGGCCGCGGTGGCGGTCTGGTCGAGACCGATCAGGGAGACCTCGTCGAGGTCGGTGAGCGCACCGGCGATGACCGCGACACCGCGGTCCACCTGGTGCTCCCCTTCACGGGGCCCGAGTGCTCCCATGACCTGACTCTTCCAGGCAGCACCGACATTCCGAGACGCTCAGAGCCCTACTCCACAGGGCATCCGGGCATCGTGACCGGACCGTGACCCGCGCGAGGACCAGGGGTCTTGAGGGGGCTCGTGGCTCGCGCTTCTCGCGCCTCGACCAGCCGATACGCGACAGCCGTGTGTCGAACTGGTTTCGGCAGCCACAGGGGCGGCTCATAGGATTCTCCGCATGACCGAGACCCCGCAGCAGGCCACCGAACCGACGAGCGCGCCCGAGCGTGCCGTCGTCGTACCGGACAAGCCCGCGCTCGAGGGCCTCGAGGGCACCTGGTCGCAGCGGTGGAAGGAGCAGGACACCTACGCCTTCGACCGCTCCCAGCCGCGCGAGAACGTCTACTCCATCGACACCCCGCCGCCGACCGTGAGCGGCAGCCTGCACGTCGGACACGTCTTCTCCTACACCCACACCGACCTCGTCGCCCGCTTCCAGCGGATGCGCGGCAAGTCCGTCTTCTACCCGATGGGCTGGGACGACAACGGCCTGCCGACCGAGCGGCGTGTGCAGAACTACTACGGCGTGCGCTGCGACCCCTCGCTGCCCTACGACCCCGACTTCACCCCGCCGGCCAAGCCGGACCCGAAGAAGCAGGTCCCGATCAGCCGACCGAACTTCATCGCCCTGTGCGAGGAGCTCGTCGAGCAGGACGAGCAGGTCTTCGAGCAGCTGTGGCGCACGCTGGGTCTCTCGGTGGACTGGAAGCAGCACTACACGACCATCGGCAAGAAGGCCCAGACGGTCAGCCAGCGTGCGTTCCTGCGCAACTTCGCCCGCGGCGAGGCCTACCTCCAGGAGGCGCCGACCCTCTGGGACGTCACCTTCCAGACCGCCGTGGCCCAGGCAGAGCTCGAGGCCCGCGAGTACGCCGGCGCCTACCACCGCGTCGCCTACCACCGCCCTGACGGCACCCCGATCCACATCGAGACGACCCGTCCCGAGCTGATCCCGTCGGTCGTGGCGCTGATCGCCCACCCCGACGACGAGCGCTACCAGCCGCTGTTCGGCTCCACCGTCACCTCCCCGGTCTTCGGGGTGGAGGTGCCGGTCGTGGCGCACCCGGCCGCCGAGATGGACAAGGGCGCCGGCATCGCCATGTGCTGCACCTTCGGCGACCTCACCGACGTCACCTGGTGGCGCGAGCTCCAGCTGCCCGTCCGCACCGTCATCGGCCGCGACGGCCGCCTCTCCCGCGAGACCCCCGAGTGGCTGGCCGCCGCCGACGAGGCCTACCAGCGCCTGGCCGGCAAGACCGTCTTCTCCGCCCGCGAGGAGATGGTGACGATGCTGCGCGAGACCGGCGACCTCGACGGCGAGCCCAAGCCCACCCAGCGGATGGCGAACTTCTTCGAGAAGGGCGACAAGCCGCTGGAGATCGTGGCGACGCGGCAGTGGTACGTCCGCAACGGTGGCCGCGACGCCGACCTGCGCGGCGAGCTCGTGGAGGAGGGCAACCGGATCACCTGGCTCCCCTCGCACATGCAGCACCGCTACGAGAACTGGGTCAGCGGCCTCAACGGCGACTGGCTGATCTCGCGCCAGCGCTTCTTCGGCATCCCCTTCCCCGTCTGGTACCCCCTCGACGCCGAGGGCGAGCCCGACTACGACCACCCGCTGCTCCCCCGCGAGGAGCAGCTGCCGGTCGACCCGTCCACCGACGCCCCGCAGGGCTACGACGAGGCCCAGCGCGGCAAGCCGGGCGGCTTCATCGGCGACCCCGACGTCATGGACACCTGGGCCACCTCGTCGCTGACCCCGCAGATCGCCGGCGGCTGGGAGGACGACCAGGACCTCTTCGAGCGGGTCTTCCCGATGGACCTGTGCACCCAGGGCCACGACATCATCCGCACCTGGCTGTTCAGCCGCGTGGTGCGCGCCCACTTCGAGCACGGCCAGGTGCCGTGGAGCCACGCCATGCTCTCGGGCTGGATCCTCGACCCGGACCGCAAGAAGATGTCGAAGTCCAAGGGCAACGTCGTCGTCCCCACCGAGATCCTCGACAAGTTCGGCGCCGACGCCGTCCGCTGGCGCGCCGCCATGGCGCGTCCGGGCCTGGACTCCCCCTTCGACGAGACCCAGATGAAGGTCGGTCGCCGCCTGGCGATGAAGGTGCTCAACGCCTCCAAGTTCGTCCTCGGCAACGTCGGGGCCACCAAGACCGACGCCTTCGCCGTGTCCGAGCCCGTCGACTGCGCCCTGCTCGGTCGCCTGGCCCTGGTCGTGCGCCGCGCCACCGAGGCGTTCGAGGCCTACGACTACACCACCGCGCTGGAGACCACCGAGAAGTTCTTCTGGGAGTTCTGCGACGACTACCTCGAGCTGGTCAAGGAGCGCGCGTACGACGAGGACGGCGGCGAGTCCACCGCCTCGGCGAAGGCCGCCCTCGCCATCGCCCTCGAGGTCCAGCTGCGGCTGCTCGCACCGTTCCTGCCGTACGTGACCGACGAGGTCTGGTCGTGGTGGCAGGAGGGCTCGATCCACCACGCCTCGTGGCCGACCGAGCTCGACCTCGGCTCGGCCGCCGCGGCCGACCCCTCGGTCCTCGAGGCTGTCGCCGCCGCCCTCATCGGCATCCGCGGCGCCAAGTCGCAGGCCAAGGTCAGCATGCGTGCCGAGCTGGCCCGCGTGGAGGTCACCGGGCCGGAGGCGATCGTCCGGGCGGCCGAGAAGGCCGCCGGCGACCTGCGGCGCAGCGGCCGCATCACCGGCGACCTCGTCTTCACCCCCGGGGAGGGCAGCGAGCTCTCGGTCGACGCCGAGCTGGCCGTCCAGCCCGACTGACGAAGTACGTCGCCGGGCGGTCCTGTCGGGTCCGCCCGTGAGTGGCGGAGGGTTCGGTGCACCTGCTGCACCGAACGCTCCGTGGTCCCGCTCAGTGGCGGGCGTTGCCCTTCGCCTTGCCATGGCCCTTGGCCTTGCCCGGGCTCTTCGACTTCCCGGGGCCATTGCTCTTGCCGGGGCCGTTGTTGCTCTTGCCGGGGCCCTTGGCCTTGCCGGGGCCGGTGGTCTTGCCACTGTTCGAGGTCGAGCTCTGACCCTTGGCCTTGCCGTGGCCCTTGGCCTTGCCGTTCCCCTGGCCTACGCCCGGCGCGGTGGATCCGTTGCCGCCGGAGCCCGAGCCGCCGCCCTGCCCTCCCTCGGTCCCGCCGTTGCCCTCGCTCTTGCCGTTGCCCTTGTTCTTCTTGCCCTTGTTCTTGCCCTTGTCGGGGCCCTTGGCCTGGCCGGGTGAGCGGTGCGCGCCTGCACCCTGCCCCCGGGCGCCGGAGGCCTGCGGAGCAGTCGACTGCGGCGCGGTGGTCACCTCCGGCGACGCGGAGGGTCCAGGTCGAGACTCATCCGGCTCGATCGCGGCCCCTGCCTGCACGACGCGTGCGGGAGGCTCGGGCTCGATGATCTGGCCGATGGCGGCATCGGCGAGGAAGCGGGTGAACGGCGGGAAGACCCCGCTGGTCGGACCGAACCGGATGCCCGTCGCGATCACCAGCGCGCACGCGACGGCGACGAGGGCGAAGGCCATCATCGGTGGGCGGTGCTGGGGCGAGCGCAGCTCGGAGAGCAGCCGCAGCGGCCTCTCCTCCATGCCCCGTACTCCTCCACGTCCCGAGTGTGTGGCCCGATTCTCGCCTGAACTGCCCGGTGACCGGCAATCGCACGGATGAGACGGCCAGAAATGACTAGACAGGTAGTCCGTTGGGACTACCTGTCCAGAGACATGGCGTCGGGACGCCCACGCCGGGACTCAGGCAGACTTGCGCTTCTTGGTCTCCGACTCGCGCAGGACCAGCTCCGGAGCCTCCTCACCCGCCACGACCGGCCCGGAGACGACGACCTTCGCCACGTCTCCGCGCGAGGGCACGTCGTACATCACCTGGAGCAGTACCTCCTCGATGATGGCGCGCAGACCGCGCGCACCCGTGCCGCGCTCCATGGCCTTGTCGGCGATGGCGTCGACCGCGTCGTCGGTGAAGACCAGCTCGACGCCGTCGAGGTCGAAGAGCTTCTGGTACTGCTTGACCAGCGCGTTGCGCGGCTCGGTGAGGATCTGCACCAGCGCGGGACGGTCCAGCTTGGAGACGCTCGCGATGAGCGGCAGACGGCCGATGAACTCGGGGATCAGGCCGAACTTGGTGAGGTCCTCGGGCCGGACCAGGGCCAGCAGGTCGGCCTCGCTGCGCTCGGCCTCCCCCTTGACCTCGGCGGTGAAGCCGAGCGTCTTCTTGCCGACCCGCTGCTCGATGATGTGCTCGAGGCCGGCGAAGGCGCCACCCACCACGAAGAGGATGTTGGTGGTGTCGATCTGGATGAACTCCTGGTGCGGGTGCTTGCGCCCGCCCTGCGGCGGCACCGAGGCGGTGGTGCCCTCGATGATCTTCAGCAGCGCCTGCTGGACGCCCTCACCGGAGACGTCGCGGGTGATCGAGGGGTTCTCGGCCTTGCGGGCGACCTTGTCGATCTCGTCGATGTAGATGATGCCGGTCTCGGCCTTCTTGACGTCGTAGTCAGCGGCCTGGATGAGCTTGAGCAGGATGTTCTCGACATCCTCGCCGACGTAGCCGGCCTCGGTCAGCGCCGTGGCGTCGGCGATGGCGAAGGGGACGTTGAGCATCCGCGCCAGGGTCTGGGCGAGGTAGGTCTTG
>Ga0208328_1000322_pt1 | contig 23647 bp, 18 predicted proteins | sample DeeseametaMP2633_FD_184170 | JGI IMG/M metagenome (GOLD analysis project Ga0208328, IMG submission 184170) | Marine microbial communities from the Deep Atlantic Ocean - MP2633 (SPAdes) | ecosystem: Environmental > Aquatic > Marine > Unclassified | place: Northeast of Antigua and Barbuda, North... | reverse complement strand
TCCGGCGAAGTGGTGGATCGGGCCAACCGCCCCGATTATATCTTCAACCCGTCGAATGACGGCTGGTTCGGCCTCTGGGGACCGCCGCAGCACCTTGCGCAGGCGCGGATGCGTGCTGCGGAAGAAGGACTACCGGTGTTGCGATCCACTACCACCGGGATCAGCGCGGTGATCGATGCCCGCGGCGTTGTGCGCGAGCATATCGGGCGCAATGTTGCAGGGCGGATCGATACGCTCGTACCTCCGCCGCACGCTGCCACGCCCTTCGCCCGACTTGGCCACTGGCTCACTCTGCTTTGGGGCGCCGCTTTGCTTGCGCTTTCGCTGGTTGCCATACGGCTCATGGAAGGCTACCGCGGGGAAGACACATAAAGACTTCTTTATATCAGGATTTCGATCTCTATGCGCACCAGTTTCCTGTTCACATCCGAGAGCGTTTCGGAAGGGCACCCCGATAAGGTTTCGGATCAGATTTCCGACGCCATCGTAGATCTGATGCTGGCCAAGGATGCGGAAGCGCGCGTGGCTTGCGAAACCATGACGACCACCCAGCGGGTCATCCTGTCGGGCGAAATTCGCTGCGCGCCCATGTACGACGCCAAGAATTCCGACTGGGCCGTCAACGGGGGTTGGGCCCCCGGTGCGAAGGAAGAGATCGAGCGCGCTGTTCGCCAGACCGTGCGCGATATCGGCTATGAGCAGGACGGTTTTCACTGGAAAACGCTGACCTTCGAAAACCACCTTCACGGCCAGTCATCCGAGATCGCCCAAGGCGTGGATGCAAGCGGCAACAAGGACGAAGGTGCAGGTGATCAGGGCATCATGTTCGGATTCGCATGCGACGAGACGCCCGATCTCATGCCGGCGACCCTCGACTATAGCCACAAGATCCTCGAACAGCTGGCCGCTGACCGCAAGAGCGGCACTGCGCCCTTCCTCGAGCCCGACGCAAAGAGCCAGGTTACGCTGCGCTATGAAAACGGCAAGCCGGTGGCCTGCACCGCAGTGGTCGTTTCGACCCAGCATGGCAAAGGCTATCATGAGGGCGAAAAGGAAGCCGAACTCAAGTCCTATGTGAAAAAGGTGGTCGGCGACATCATGCCCGAAGGCTGGCTGACCGACGATACCGAATGGCATATCAATCCCACCGGGGCGTTCGAAATCGGCGGACCCGATGGTGATGCCGGCCTTACCGGCCGCAAGATCATCGTCGATACTTATGGCGGTGCAGCCCCGCATGGCGGCGGCGCATTCAGCGGAAAGGACCCGACCAAGGTCGACCGTTCAGCTGCCTATATCACCCGCTATCTGGCGAAGAACATCGTGGCGGCTGGACTTGCCAAACGCTGCACCATCCAGCTGTCCTATGCGATCGGAGTATCCAAGCCTCTCTCGCTGTATGTTGATACGCACGGCACCAGTGCCGATGGCGTCACCGATGAGGCACTCGAGGACGCGATCCGCGGGATCGAGAAACTGGGTGGTCTTACCCCGCGCGGTATCCGCATGCATCTTGGACTGAACAAACCGATCTATCGCCAGAGCGCGGCCTATGGCCATTTCGGTCGTCAGGCCGATGGCGAGCACTTCCCCTGGGAGCGCACCGATCTGGTCGACGATCTGAAGGCTGCGCTAAACTAACGGTCAGCCGTGTTCTCCCTTGCGCGGGCTGGGGCGATCGAGTGCCAGCTCCGCATCGGAGAAGGTAAGGGGCGTGCGTACGCCGGGAATGCCATCGAGATCGAGACGCATGCCGCGTGCCTTCACCTGAGGGTCGTCGAACACGGCATCCACGGCGTTGACGCGGCCGGCCGGGATCCCAGCCGCCGCGCAATCGGCAAGCAATTCGTCCATCTGCCACTTGGACGTTTCACCTGCGATAATCGCATCGAGCTCTTCGCGATTGGCCAGGCGTCCCTCGTTGGTGGCAAAGCGTTCGTCGGCCAGCAAATCGTTACGACCGAGTAGGGTCAGGAGGCGGCGGAACAGGCCGTCGTTGGCAGGTGCGAGCACGACCTTGCCATCGGCGACGGGGAATACGCCATAGGCGCTGACCTGTGCGTGCTCGTTACCCATTCGGGGTGGATTTTCGCCGGTAGTGAGAAAATGCATCGCCTGGCTGGCAAGCAAACCTACCGAACAGTCCAGCAGTGCCATGTCGACATGCTGTCCGCGACCTGTCCGCGCGCGCATGGCGAGCGCGGCCTGAATGCCGATAACGGAGTATAGTCCGCAGGTGAGGTCCGATATGGAAATGCCCATCTTCATCGGCTGCCCCTGCGGCTCGCCCGTCAGGGCCATGAAACCGCTCATCGCCTGAATAACGAAATCGTAGCCTGCTTCGTGCGCACGCGGTCCCGTCTGCCCGAACCCCGTAATCGAGCAATAAACGAGCCGGGCGTTGACGTGGGCGAGGCTTTTATAGTCGAGGCCGAATTTCGTCAGTGTCCCGGTTTTGAAGTTTTCGAGCACTACGTCGGCTGAGGATGCCAGATCATGGATACGAGCCAGATCATCCTCGTCCCTGAAATCGGCGATAATCGAACGCTTCCCCCGATTGGCGGCGTGGTAATAGGCGGCTTCACGTTCCCCGTGGTCGCGCTCAATCCAGGGTGGGCCCCATTTGCGGGTCCCATCGCCATCGGGGCTTTCCACCTTGATCACGTCGGCACCGAGGTCGGCGAGGATCTGGCCAGCCCACGGGCCTGCCAGGACGCGCGCAAGTTCGAGGACTTTCAGCCCGGCAAGGGGAGCGTTCGGATTGCGAGGGGTATCGAGCCACATGGCGTGCGGCTTGCGCGGCAGCTTCGCGCCGGTCAAGTCACTCCATGCCGACGGATGCGGCGAGGCTGCCGATGGCATCGAGGAATTCTTCGCGGAAATCCTGAACCACCTGTCGGCTGGAACGAACCTGTTCGACCAACCCCACGCCCTGACCCACGAAATAACTTACCAGCTCGTTCGCACCCTTATTGCCCGACGCAGCCTCCCGTTCGATCCGGGCGAAGGCGGGTTCGGAGACCATCCCCATCAGCGGCATGGGGAGTGTTCCCGGACCGCCGGGCGCATCCCAAGCATCGTGCCATGCTGTCTTGAGCTGGCGCGCGGGCTTGCCAGTCCGGCTGCGCGAGCGGACCGTATCGCGACTGCGCGCTGCGACCATCTTTGCCCGGAAAGCCTCGCTCGTTTCCGCTTCGGGTGTGGCGAGCCAGACCGATCCGGTCCATGCTCCCTGTGCACCCGCCGCCATCATTCCGGCCATCTGACCCCCGGTCATGATGCCCCCGGCGGCGAGCACCGGGATATCGTAATCGTGGCGCGCGAGTTCGCGCACGACCTCGGGGACGAGCACCAGCGTCGATACTTCGCCGCAGTGGCCGCCCGCTTCCGTGCCCTGCGCAACGATGATGTCGACACCCGCTTCGGCCTGGCGGATGGCATGTTCCTTGGCCCCGACCAGCGCAGCTACCGGCACGCCGCGCTGCTTGCCTTCCTTTATCATCGCGGGTGGTGCAATGCCCAACGCGTTGGCAATCAGCCGAATGGGATGGCGGAATGCGACTTCCATCAGGGCAAGACCGTTCTCGGGGGTGATGCCCATGCGTTCTCGGAGGATCGGCATCTCGGCTTCGGGCGCAATTCCATATTGGCCGAGAACGGAATTGACGAAGCCTTGATAGGCGGGATCGATAGCCGCAGCCCGGCTCTTGTTGTCGGACAATTCGCTGACGCGAGGATCGATCACTTCGGGAACGAGAACATCCACACCGTAAGGTGCCCCGTCCACATGCGAATCGATCCAGGAAAGCTCTTCCTCGAGCTGCTCGGGACTGAAGCGCGTAGCGCCCAGCACCCCGAGCCCGCCCGCCTTGCTGACGGCAGCCACAACGTCGCGACAGTGGCTGAAGGCGAAAAGTGGAAACTCCGCCCCGGTCAGTTCACATATGCGGTTCATCGGCATGGGTATCACCTCCTCGGAGACACCCTATCCCGCGCACTCGGCTGTGCAAGCCGCCCTTACGGGCGGGTCATCGTAACCGGAGCGTCGCCGGGCGATGGCTTCCACCGGGTTTCAGGCGGAAATACCTCGTCAAGAGTACCCTTTTGCCAGGCCCCGTAAACGGGGTTCGGTACGAGAAACCAGCCATTGCCCCAAAGCTGTGCGTATTCGCCGCGCGCGACCATTGTCCGCCGCGCGGCAATCGCACTTTCATCCGCGTTGAATACGTCGGCAAAATCGCCGAGATTGTCGCCTGCCATGGCGATCACGCAGTAATTCTCGGCTATCTTCGCCCGGCGCCCATCCTTGCGGCTTCCCATATCGTCGTCGCCGCGCAGAAACAGGGTTTGCCCGTGTACAGCCGGCCCGGTCCCCGCTGCTTCGATCGCTGCCACGGCACCAGCAGCGGTGTCCGAATCGCGGTTGGTGTTGAAAATGACCGTAATTCCGGCTTCACGAAGGCGGCGCAGGCCGGTCACTGCACCAGGAACCGGTTGCGCGATCCCGGCACCGTTATTGGCCCATTGTGCCCATTCGTTGGCATCGAACGGCTTACCCGTCAGTGCCTGCCAGTATTCATAGCCTGTATTAAGGAGCACCGTCTCGTCGACGTCGAACACGGCTGCAAATGGTTTGGCTGTGCCGTCGGCCTTGATGCAGGACGGCGTTCCGATCCCGCCAGTCGTCCCGTCTGGCAGACCCATGGGAACCGATTGCGGAGCCTTTCGCTGGTGGACCACGGCGATCGAATAATCGGCGATCTGACGCCAGGTCTGGATAGACGCCGCTGCAGCTTCGCCCGAACCGTAGAGCCAGCGCATGGTGTCCGGCGCCGCTTTCTCTTTCGCCACCGTCGCGGGGCCAGTGACAGGGCCCGAATTCATGGTCGCGCAACCGGCTAGGGCCACTGCGCTGGCGGCGAGGGTCAAAATTTGTTTCATTTAAAAGGTCCAGAACGATCAAGAGAATGCAGGTCGCGGGATTTGCCACAGCAAGCCATGGAAACGCAATCGACTGTATCAATGACCGGGAACGGTTGACCATGTACGCGTCACAGCCTCGTCCGGCCAAGAAACTCGCGTCGAAATCGACCTTGTGCCTCCTGAAAATTGATAACATTCACAATACTACAGTAATTGTGCAACGCAGCAGGAAGGCGCGCCGAAGCCCGATGACGCAAGTTAAGGGAAATCATTGCGTTAATGACAAGGCTGCGATGTTTGTTGCGCATTATGCAATCAAAATTGTCCTTTTCGCACTTGCACAAAAACCGCCCGGCGCGCATATCTCCTCGTGCCTTTTAGGCATCCTCTCCCAAGACTTTTAAGCCCGGTTGGTTTTCCAGCCGGGCTTTTTTCTGGCCTGAGCGGACCCGCGCGGCGTCTTCCTTCATTGTATCTCACAGGGGCCACCCCCAAGTGAACCGGCAAGACGAACAGGAACGGGAATACGACCCAATGGCCGATGCGGATGCTGCGACAGCGGTAGAAGAAAAGACAGTGAGATTGCAGGTCGCAGCAGCGCGACAGGAAGAAAGTGGTCAGGGTATCGCGCGCATGCCGCGTTCTGCTTTCCAGGCGTTGGGGATCACCGAGGGCGATGTCGTCGAGATTACCGGAAAGCGCGCAACTGCTGCCATCGCCATGGCCGCTTATGACGAAGATCAAAGTCTCGATGTGGTGCGGCTCGACGGTCTCCAGCGCGGGAATGCGCAGGTCGGGTCGGGCGAACATGTGAATGTGGTCGTCGCCGAATCGCGCCCTGCGACCCGGGTTGTGTTTGCGCCGGCGCAGCGAGAAATGCGTTTGCAGGGCCCGGCGCAGGCGCTGAAACGCAACTTCTTCAGGAAACCTCTTGTCGCGGGTGACCTTGTTGCGACGACCGGACAGCAGCCGGTGCAGAACATGCCACCGGAAGTGCGCCGCATGTTCAACGCACCGGCCTATGCCCTCACGCAGATTCGCCTGAGCGTGGTCGCGACGACACCCAAGGGCATCGTCCATATCGACGAGAATACAGAGGTTGAGCTGCGCGCCGAGTTCGAGCCGCCGCGCGATGCGCGTGCGGTCGTCAATTATGACGATGTCGGCGGCATGGGTGAAACCATCCAGCAATTGCGCGAGATGGTCGAGTTGCCTTTGCGTTACCCAGAATTGTTCACGCGCTTGGGTGTCGATCCGCCCAAGGGCGTTTTGCTGCACGGGCCGCCGGGAACGGGCAAGACCCGGCTTGCTCAGGCCGTCGCCAATGAAAGCGATGCCAACTTCTTTACCATCAACGGTCCCGAGATCATGGGATCGGGCTATGGCGACAGCGAAAAAGCGCTGCGTGAAGTGTTCGAGCAGGCGACGAAGGCGGCACCGGCCATCATCTTCATAGACGAGATCGATTCGATCGCGCCGAAGAGAGATCGCGTGCCAGGCGAAGCGGAAAAACGGCTTGTTGCGCAGCTTCTGACCCTGATGGACGGGCTAGAAGCCCGCTCGAACCTGGTCGTGATTGCTGCGACCAACCGGCCTGAAGCGATTGACGAGGCATTGCGCAGGCCTGGACGCTTCGACCGCGAGATCGTGATAGGTGTGCCCGACGAAAGCGGGCGCCGGGAAATTCTTGGCATTCACACACGCGGCATGCCGCTGGGCGACAGGGTCGACCTGAACGAACTGGCCAAGGCGACTTATGGTTTCGTCGGGGCAGATATTGCGGCGCTCGCCCGAGAAGCAGCGATCGACGCGGTGCGGCGGATCATGCCGCGCATCGATCTGGACGAACGCACCATTCCGCCTGAAGTGCTCGATGACCTCTATGTAGGCCGCGAGGATTTCCTCTCTGCGCTCAAGCGTATCCAACCAAGCGCCATGCGCGAAGTCATGGTTCAGGTGCCCAATGTCGCATGGTCGGATATTGGCGGGGTCGGCGATGCCATCGGCAAGCTCAAGGAAGGCATCGAACTGCCGATGAAAAACCCTGAGGCGTTTCATCGTCTCGGTATCCGTCCTGCTCAGGGCTTTTTGCTTTACGGACCTCCCGGTACCGGGAAGACCTTGCTGGCAAAGGCCGTCGCCAAGGAGGCGAAGGCGAACTTCATTTCGATGAAAAGCTCGGACTTGCTATCCAAATGGTATGGCGAAAGCGAACAGCAGATCGCACGGATGTTCAAGCGGGCCAGGGCTGTCGCGCCCTGCGTCGTGTTCATCGACGAGATCGACAGTCTGGTTCCGGCCCGTGGAAGCGGGCAGGGCGAACCCCAGGTGACCGGGCGGGTGGTAAATACCATTCTGGCCGAAATGGACGGGCTCGAAGAATTGCAGTCGGTGGTGGTGATTGGTGCGACCAATCGTCCCACCCTGGTCGATCCTGCGCTGCTGCGCCCGGGCCGCTTCGACGAACTGGTTTATGTCGGAACACCCGACAAGGGCGGTCGCGAACAGATCCTGCGGATACATACGAAGGACATGCCGCTGGCTGACGATGTCAATCTGGTCGATGTTGCTTCGAAGACCGAGCGCTTTACCGGCGCGGACTTGGAAGACGTGGTGCGCCGGGCGGGCCTCAACGCGCTCCACCGGGCGGGTGGCGATGTGCAGGAAGTGACCGATGCCGATTTCACCGAGGCCTTGGGAGACAGCCGCGCCACCGTGACGTCTCAGATGGAAGCGGAGTACAAGAAGATGCAGGGCGAACTGAAGAAGCGCGCTGCAGATGTGCGACCGATCGGCTTCGTTTACGAAGGAATGGTCGAAAGCACGCGTGACGAGAAGCACGCGCCGCCAGCCGGGGACTAAGCTCCGGTTGCGCGCTGGTTCGCCGCTTCCACTTCGAGGCGGTGGCGGATCAGCGCGTCTGGCTGGTTCTGTTTGATCCAGCCGAGCATGTGTTCGCGGACTTCGCAGCGCAGCGTCCACAAGTCGCCAATCGTCTCTGCGCTCATCGACAGACGCAACTCGACGCTTTCCGGATAGGCTTCGGTCATCAGCAATTCCAGATTGCGTCCATCCCACAACGGATTGGATTGAACGAAGCGTTCGAATTCCTCGCGGATCGGATCGATCTCGGCGATGGGATCAAGATGCAGCATGACCGGCCCTGTCAGCCGCTCGCTTACCCGCGACCAGTTTTCGAAACTCTGGTCGAGAAAGCGTGTCGTAGGAACGACCAGAACGCGTTCGTCCCAAGTGCGGACCGTCACGAAGCTCATCCGGATTTCTTCCACGCGCCCGGCCTGATCATCGACCTTGACCAGATCCCCGATCCGTAGAGGCTGTGTCAAAGCCATCTGTAGTCCAGCAATAAGCGATTTGAGTGCAGGCTGCGCAGCGGCGCCCACTGCCAGGGCGGCGAGACCTGCCGAGGCCAGCATTGTAGTCCCGACATCGCGAACACCGGGAATGTTGAGCATGATCAGGGAAATCGTGATGATGACGATCCCGACCTTTACCGTGCGTGACAGGATCGCGATCCGTGTGAGGCGACCACGGTGCGCGACCGGATCTCCCGAGAACCCGATCTGTCTTTCAAATCCGAGAGCGAGACCGCGTACGGCAGAATAGGCGACCCACCCTACCACGGCGGGGATCAGAAAGCGTGTCAGGATATCCCAGCCGCGGCCGGTCAGCGCATCGTTCTCTGCTGAAATGGCAACCGCGAACGCTATCGCGGCCCAGCGCAGCGGTTTGCGGACTGCTTCGACTAGAACATCGTCGAAGACACTGGTCGACGTCCGCGCAATTCGACGCAGAATGGCGAACACGATCCAGTGTATCACGACGGCGATCAATATGGATGCCGCAAGCGCGATCAACGTATGGATCAGGCCTTCGACGGAGATCGGCCAATTGGCTGGATCGTAGCGGTCAAACATCGGTGTAATCGGTATGGAGGCACGCTGCGTAACGCAAGTCCAAGCGGCCGGTGCCTTAATCCGTCACAGGCAATACGATCGAGACTTGCAAACCGTCTCTGGTGAAGTTGCGTTCGAATGTCCCGCCGAACTGACGGGCAGCACTGGTCATGAGCAGGCTGCCGAAACCCTTGCGTTCCGGCAGTTCCTCCAGATCGGCACCGCTTTCGCGCCAGGTTAGCGTGAGCATGCCCTCGTCTTCCGTCCAGCTGACATAAACTGTGCCTCTGTTTTTCCACGCACCGTATTTAACGGCATTAGTGGTCAGTTCGTGCAGAACGAGACCCAAAGGCGTAACACGCTTGGCCGGCAGCATGACGTCAGGACCTTCGATCTCGGCCGGATGCTTGCTGGAGCGATAAGGAGCGAGCGAGGTTTCGACCAATGCGCGAAGCGAGGCGACGGGCCTCTCCAGCTCGCCCTGACTGACCTCGTGCGCGGTCAGCAGCGCGCGAATGCGCTGAGCGATACTGTCGGTGACTTCCTTCGCTTCGGGCTTATCGCGCGCGCTCATCTGGACGATCGCGAGGATGACGGCGAACAGGTTCTTCACCCTGTGATTGAGTTCGCGTGCGAGCAAATCGGCGCGATCGCGCGCTTCGCTGACTGCGGCTGCCTGCGATGCTTCGGCTTCCGCCCGCGCGGCGCGACCGACAAGGCGTGCCCCTGCCAGCATGGCGATGATGAGCAACACGAACAGGGCGCCGAGCAGCGGCAGAACCCGAGCTTCACTTCGTGCGGCTTCGGCAGCGCGTTCCGCAAGAATCCGGCTTTCGATATCTTCCATTTCCGCAATGGCGCGAACCAACCGTTCCATCGCTTCGACGCCTTCGTCCGTCAGCGTCGCACGTCGGGCATCGAGCAGACGACCATTTTCGAGCAGTTCGACACTTTCAGCCATTTCATCGAACTTGGCGCGCGCCAAGGCGTCGATCTGATCGATCAGTTCGACCTGCCGCGCCGTCGCATCATCACCGAGGAGTACGCGTACCCGATCGAGTGACGGCTCCAGCTGTTCGCGGGCCATCTGGTAGGGTGCAAGATACCGCCGATCAAGCGTGATGAGATAACCGCGCTGGCCGGTCTCGCCACTAAGCGCGGCACTGTTGATCTGGCGCAGCTCTTCCAGCACCTCGACCGTACGTTCGACCTGACGGCGCTGTGCGCGTTCGGCCTCTACGGTCTGATAGGCTAGAACGATGGTCGCGAACATGGCCGCTGCGATGACAAGCAGCAGTGCCACATTCATCCAGCGCGGGTTTCGCGTACGCGCGACGAAGTCTTCGATCTCGCTCAGTGTGCTGCCCCCCAACTGGTTCCGGTACCGATATCGACACCTAGCGGAACGTCAAGCTTTACAGACGGTTCGGCGGCACTGACCATAACGTTTTCGATGACCTTGCGCGCTGCATCGACATCGCTTTCGGGCAGTTCGAACACCAATTCGTCGTGGACCTGAAGCAGCATTTGCACGTGAGCAAGCCCTGCAGCTTCCAAGGCAGGCATCATGCGAACCATCGCGCGCTTGATAATGTCGGCGCTGGTCCCCTGGATTGGAGCATTGATGGCTGCCCGCTCGCTACCCTGGCGTTCCGCCTGGTTCTTCGACCCTATCCGCGGGAACCAGGTCTTGCGACCGAACAGCGTTTCCGAATAACCGCATTCTCGGACCTGCTCGAGGGTGCGAACGATGTATTTCTGGATGCCGGGAAAACGCTGGAAATAGGTGTCGATCATGGCCTGAGCCTCGTCGGCTTCCACTCCAAGGCGAGCTGCAAGCCCCCAGCGCGATATACCGTAGAGGATGGCGAAATTGATCGTTTTTGCGCGCGCGCGCGTATCCCGATTGACCTCGCCAAACATTTCGCTGGCCGTGCGCGAGTGAATGTCCTCGCCGTTGGCGAAGGCTTCCTTCAGGCTTGGCACGTCAGCCATGTGTGCGGCCAGGCGAAGCTCGATCTGCGAATAGTCGGCAGCCAGGAGTACGTTGCCGTCCTGGGCAACGAACGCTTCGCGAATCTGGCGCCCTATTTCTGTACGAATGGGAATGTTCTGAAGGTTCGGATCGGTTGAAGACAGACGACCCGTCTGTGCACCGACGAGGCTATAGCTGGTATGGACACGCCCGGTTTCGGGATTGATCGCCTGCTGGAGGGCGTCTGTATACGTGCTCTTCAACTTGGCGAGCTGCCGCCATTCCAGCACCTTGTCGGCGATTTCCGCTCCATCCGCGGACAGGCGCTCAAGTACGCTCTGATCCGTGGAGTATTGCCCGCTCTTACCCTTCTTGCCACCTTTGTAGCCCAGCTGGTCGAACAGCACTTCGCCTAGCTGTTTGGGGCTACCGACGGTGAATTCGCGCTCGGCTATGCCGTGGATTTCCTTCTCCAGCCGCGCCGTTTCGCTCGCAAATTCTTCCGACAACCGCGCCAGCTGGGCGCGATCGACCTTGATGCCATGACGTTCCATGCCGGCGACTACAGGCACGAGGGGCCGATCAACGCGCTGATAGATTTTCGTGCCGCCTTCAACGGCGAGCCGGGGCTTGAGCAATTTATACAGACGCCAGGTTACGTCGGCGTCTTCCGCGGCATATTCCGTCGCCTTGTCGAGCGGCACTTCACCGAAGGGAATCGCCTTCTTCCCGGTGCCGCATATTTCCTTGAAGGTAAGACAGGTGTGGCCAAGGTGGCGGTCCGCAAGCTCGTCCATCCCGTGTCCGCCGCCGATGCCGTCGAGCTGACGGCCGGCGTCCAGATCGAAGCTGATGATCATCGTGTCTTCGACAGGGGATACCGCAATGCCATTGCGAGCGAGGACGTTGAGGTCGTATTTGCCGTTGTGGAAGACTTTCGTAACGGCATCGCTTGTCAGCAATGGTCGCAGAGCGGCGAGCGCGGCAGCCTTTTCGATCTGCTCCGGCCGTTCGGCAAACATATCATTCCCGCCATGACCGAGGGGGATGTAGCATGCATCGTTCGGACCGAGCGCCAGGCTGATCCCGACCAGATCGCACAGCATGCAATCGAGTGAACTGGTCTCCGTATCCACGGCAACGAGCCGGGCGGCATGCGCGCGCTGGATCCATTCTTCGAGCCGGGACAACGTTTGCACGCATTCATAGCTGGAACGATCGACAGCAGGATAATCCGGCGGAGGCTGGCGATTGCCTTGCTCGCCGGGGGTCACGCCTTTGGTATCCTGCCGGGCGGGATCGAGTTCGGTCGTTCGCGCGGGGCTGCCAGTGCCAGCGTCGAGCCGCTTCAACAGACTGGTAAAGCCATGTTTGCTGAGAAAGGCAGCCAGCGGTTCAGGCGGCACTTCCACCAGCTTCATGTCGTCCAGCGACACGGGCAGGCCGCAGTCCTCTTTCAATGTGACGAGCACGCGGCTGAGTTCAGCGTCTGCGCGATGTTCGAGCAGGCGTTCCTTCAGCTTGCTCTTCTTCATGCCTTCCGCTGCGTCGAGCGCGGCGGTCAGCGTGCCGTGTTCGGCGATGAGCTTGCTGGCCGTTTTCGGCCCGACGCCGAATATGCCGGGGATGTTGTCGACAGAATCGCCCATCAGCGCGAGTACATCGCCCACGAGTTCCGGTGGCACACCGAATTTCTCGATGACTTCGTCGCGTCCGATGCGGGCATTTTTCATCGTATCGAGCATATCGATGCAGCCGCCTGCCTCGACGCCCGGTTCGAGATCTTCGTCGGCGCATTGGCCGATCAACTGCATCAGGTCCTTGTCAGAACTGACAATCGTGACGTCCCAGCCCTTTCGCGTCGCCGCGCGGGCATAAGAGGCGATCATGTCGTCCGCTTCGACGTCAGGTTCTTCAATGCAAGGCAGGCTGAAGGCGCGCGTTGCGTCTCGAATCAAAGGGAATTGTGGCACCAGATCTTCAGGCGGGTCGGGCCGATTGGCCTTGTACTGGTCGTAAAGATCGTTGCGGAAACTGTGGCTCGACTTGTCGAGTATCACCGCGAGATGCGTCGGGCCGTCGGCTTTATGAAGATCATCTGCCAGCTTCCACAACATAGTGGTATAACCGTAAACAGCGCCAACCGGCGTGCCTTCAGGGTCGGTCAACGGGGGAAGGCGATGGTAGGCACGGAAAATATAGGCCGAGCCGTCAACGAGGTAGAGATGTGGTTTGTCACCCATGGCGGGGGCTTAGCAACGGGCAGACCTATTGGGGAGCGACTTTTTCAGCCCAGTGCAATCGCATGGAAATCACGGTGAGCTCGCCCTAATTAAGGCGAAAATGTGGCAGTGAGAGTGCGATTATCCTTGCGATGCCTCAATCCCGCCACTATTTAGCCACTGTGACGCCTCAATTGGGCGCTCGCTCGGTGTGGGGACGCAAGTCTTTCGTACCGTAAGCAAAACTCGCTGTTCAAGGATTTATACCTATGCGTAAGATCGCTCTTTTCGCTGCTGCTTCGGCAGCTGCTTTGACCCTCGCCGCATGTTCGGAAGCTACCGAAGATTCGGCTGCGACCACTGCTGACAACGCTGCTGCAGACGCTGAAGCGAACATGGAAGCTGCTGGCGACGCAATGGAATCGGCTGGTCAGTCGATGGAAGCTGGCGCTGAAGACATGGCTGCCGACGCCGACCACGCTGCTGCCGAAGTCGAAGCAGACGTGCAGGACGAAACCACCGCAGAAGCTCAGGCCGACTAATCGACCTGCTTCGCGAACGGTTTCCCGTTCACGAACAGAAAAGGGCGGTGCCTTTCGGCACCGCCCTTTTTTAATGATCGATGAGAGCGAGGTTATTCGCCGCCGTAATCGGCACTGGCCCAGTTGCGTCCATCCTGCGATCTCGTGCCGAACCCATTATAAAGTGCCTGCGTAATCGTCGAGATACGTGAATCGCGGTTGGCGCGTGCGTTGAGCTTCTCGCTACGGCTACCATTCTCGATGGCCATGGACGGGCTCTGGCCAGTCACATAAATCGCGGCGGCAATCGCACGCCCGTCGGGCGTCAGAAAGATACCAATGTCGCTAGCGGTACGAGCCAGCGTACCCGTTTTATGAGCAAGATTGGCGCTTACCGGCAAGACCGAGCGCATGCGCCGTTTGCCGGTAGTCGTTTCAAGCATCGCATCCAACAAGACGCGGCGGGAATGCTCGCTCAGCCACTTGCCCTGATAAATGCCGGCAAGCAGTTGGCCCATCGCGCGCGGGGTAGCGCTATCCTTCGTATCTACGCTCCAGGCCGGATCGATGCTACCGTCCTGGCGAATAAGGGTGGCGATATTGCGGGTGAGTTCGAAGCCTTCGATACCCGCTCCTCGCATCCATTTATTGACGGCGGACGGTCCACCAACTGCATTGAGAAGAGCATCGGTGCAGTCGTTGCAGCTCTTGCTGATCATCAGGCTGAGGTGGCGGTATGCAGGCATATATGCGCCGCCGGGGCGGGGAAGACGATATTCGCTGGTGAGGCTCCATCGGCCCTCATCCACTCCAGCGAGATAGGTAGCTGCAATGGCGACCTTGCTGGTGCTTGCCAAGGGAAACCGCTGATCGGCGAGTACGCCTATTTCCCGGCCAGACGTCAGATCGACAGCATAGACACCGATCCGCCCATTCGATCCATCGGCAAGCTGAGCAATCCGGCTTTCAAGGGGCGAAGAATAGAGCGTACCTTGACTCTGAGGCACGCGCAACTCGGTGCCCAGAGTATTGTCGAATTGCGCTTCGAAGCCGCTTCCCTGTGCGAGCGCCGGGGCGGCAAAGGCCATAGCCCCGATTGCAAGCAACCGTCCGAAAATTCCTTTTCCCATATCGACCCCATACACCCTCTATGGTTAGGCAAATATTAATGCCTCGAAAATGTGTCGATACAAGGGCACGGCGACGAAAGGTGTCGTCAGGAAGACAGTTCATTCCGTCCGGTTGTTACAACTGACCGCGTCAGACGCTAGGAATTGACAATAACCTGTTCGATTTTCGCCGTGGTTTCACCCGACAATGTCTTGTCGATTTCACCGACCAGGCGTTTTTCCAACTCCGAATGATAATGGCGCCGCATTTCGCCAAGCGTTTTAGGATCGGCGATCACGAGCACGTCCGAAATCTCTCCGGATATGGATTTCTCGTTCAGCCATTCTGCCGCTGCAGCGCCGTGTGCAAGCTCGTTCAGATCGGTCCGGCCGTGCTGTTGGCTGACGGGATCCTGATGCTTCACTCCTGCACTGAAGTTCGTGACACTTAGATCCGGTTTTTCGGATGATCCGAGCTTGGGTTCCAAAGCTGTGCCGCTGTTACGCATCACGATGAAATTTTCCCCATCGACGATGGCAACATGGGCATTGTTGGGAAGGCGCATGGAATTTGTCTCCTGTTGTTTTCGTTTGCACGAGATGGAACGAGCGAGAGTGCCAAGAGGTCCAGACTTGAGCGTCGGAGCGTTTCGCGGCACACATTGACCGCATGGGAGAGATCGACGGCGCAAGCGCGCTTGAACCCGGCCTGGCGAAAGCGCTTGCACGCGCAGGATTGGCTGCACCCGAAGGATTGCGGCGGCTCACCGGCGGGGCCACGATGGAAAGCTGGTTTTTCTCCAGCGGCGCCGAGGACTTTGTCCTGCGCCGCGCACCCAGCTTGTCATTCATGGAGGGGCGACCCTTCGGCCATGAAGTCGAAGCTGCGATCATAAACGCCGCTCACAATGCGGGCGTGATGGCACCGGAGGTGGTTGTCGGGCTGGAGCCGGCCGATGGGATCGGCAGTGGCTTCGTCATGCGAGCTTTGCCGGGTACGGCAGAACCGCGCGTTATCTTGGATATGAAGCAGCCAGGGCGGCTTCTTGAGGAAGTCGCCCGCGACCTTGCGCGAATCCATGCCATACCTCGCTCCGCACTACCCGACGATGTGCCGGAACTGGATTACGCAGAAGCCGTCGATGGCCTCGAACAGCAATTCGAAGACGCTGGCGGCGACCGGCCTATCATTGCCCTTGGCCTCAAGTGGCTCCGAGACCATTTGCCGGAGCCTGTCGAGCCAGTGCTCAACCATGGCGACTTCCGTCTTGGCAATTTGCTTGCCGAAGATTCACATCTCACCGGCGTACTGGACTGGGAGTTATGCCACTTCGGGGACCGACACGAAGATCTCGCCTTTGGATGTATGGCCGTCTGGCGGTTTTCGCGGATCGATCGCCTCGCGCTGGGGCTTGGCTCGTTAAAAGCCTATGTGGTTGCATATGAGCAGGAGAGCGGTTTTGGCGTGGACCTGGATCGCTTCCGTTTCTGGCTGATCTATCGCACGGTTTGGTGGGCCCTCGGCTGCCTCCGCATGGCGAGTTTTTGGCGTAGCGGCGATGACCGCATGCTTGAACGCGTCGTGATCTCACGCCGCACGGGCGAACAAGAGCTCGACCTGCTTCTGCTGTTGGAAGAGGACGCGCCCGAGGAGGAGCGGGCACGCCCGGTGCCGCCGATTGAGAAACGGGCAGTGCCGCAGGGCGAAGCGAGCATGGGCGAAATCGCGAGTGCGATTTCGGAATGGTTGGCCACAATAAAAGATCGCATGGAAGGCCATGACCGGTTCCAGCTCGCAGTGGCACGCAATGCGCTGGGCATGTTGGCGCGGGGCGACCAGATTGTGTCTGAATGCGAAGACAGACATCTCGCGCAGCAATTGCTCCGTGGGGAATGCTCTTTGAGAAATCCCGGGGTGCTTGCTGCCCTTCGCCGTGCCGCGTTGGACAAGCTTGTTGCAGACGTGCCCAAATACCCAATGCTCGAACGTGCTCGCGCAAAGTGGACAGGAGAGGACTGATGGATTTCGCAATACCGCAAGCGCTCGAGGAGTATTACGCCGAACTCGAAACCTTCATCGGGACGGTCATCGAGCCGATGGTGGCGAAAGACGACAATCAGCGTTTCTTCGACCACCGTCGGGAAGACGCACGCACGGATTGGGAGCGGGGTGGGTTGCCGGCCCAAAAGTGGGAGGAATTGCTGGGCAAGGCCCGGAAGGCTGCAGACGAGGCGGGTCACTGGCGTTTTTCTGCTCCGAAGAGATACGGCGGGAAGGACGGCTCGAACCTCTGGATGGCTGTCATCCGTGATCGCTTCGCGCAGCGTGGCCTTGGTCTCCATAACGATCTGCAGAACGAACATTCCATCGTCGGAAACTTTCCCTTCGTAGCCATGTTCGAAACGTTCGGGACTGAGGAGCAGAAACGGGAATTCATCAGTGGCGGTTTCGAAGGGACGCGGCGCGTCGCCTTCGGACTGACGGAACCCGATCATGGCAGCGACGCGACCTGGATGGAAACGACCGCTGTGCGCGAGACCCGCGATGGCGTGGACGGGTGGTGCATCGATGGTGAGAAAATGTGGATCACCGGAATGCACGTGGCAACGCATTGCGCGTTGTTTGCGCGCACATCGGGCGAAGATGGCGAAGCCACGGGGATCACCTGCTTTCTCGTCCCCAATCCCACCGAAGGGCTGCAGATTGAGGAATGGATGTGGACCTTCAACATGCCCACCGACCACCCTCGCCTATCGATAAAAGGGGTTTGGGTCCCGGACAGCGCCATCCTCGGCAGGGAAGGCCGCGGTTTGGCACTGGCGCAAAGCTTCGTGCACCAGAACCGTATCCGTCAGGCGGCAAGCAGCCTCGGCGCAGCCCAATTCTGCATCGAAGAGAGTGTGCGCTATGCGCGAGAGCGAAAGCCGTTTGGGGAAGAACTGGCGAAGAACCAGGCTATTCAGTTCCCTTTGGTCGAACTGTCCACTCAATGCGAAATGCTGCGCCTGCTGATCTACAAGACCGCATGGGACATGGACGCACTGGACCATGAGGAGATCGAGAAGACGATGTCCGACAAGGTTTCGATGTGCAATTACTGGGCCAACCGGCTGGTCTGCGAAGCCGCCGATCGGGCGATGCAGGTGCACGGCGGCATCGGCTACTCACGCCACAAGCCGTTCGAGCACATCTATCGCCACCATCGCCGCTACCGCATCACCGAAGGTGCGGAGGAAATTCAGATGCGTAAGGTGGCTGCGTACCTGTTTGGCTACCTTGGTCCGAAGCGCGGGAAATACGGGTGATCGACAAACGACATTGCCAAGCCCCCCCGGGATGCTAGCCATTGCAGCGACTTGAGGGAGTTATCAATGATCGCACGTATATCGCTGGTTGCCGCACTGCTCGTGACCACTGCACCGCTCGCTGCACAGGAGGCGCCGATCGTGCTTCCGGGTGCGCCGGGCGCGGAGCCCCGCGTCATCGACGCAGCAGAAGCCATTGCCCTTTCCGATACACGCTTTTCGCCAGCCGATGTGTCTTTCATGCAGGGCATGATCGTCCATCATCAGCAAGCCGTCGATATGGCGAAACTGGTCCGGCAGCGCACCAATAACGAAGCGGTGCTAAAGACGGCCGATCGGATCGAAGCGGGGCAGAAAGACGAAATGGATTTCATGCGGACCTGGCTGGAGGACCGCAATCTTGACGTGGCCATGCAGGGCATGGGCCATGCCCATCACACGATGAAAGGAATGGCGTCGCCAGAGCAGATGCGCGAACTGGCCGCCGCGAACGGCACCGCCTTCGACCGCCTGTTTCTCGAGCTCATGGTCGCCCACCACCTCGGGGCGGTTGACATGGTGGATGAACTGCATGGCGTGTCGGGCAGCGCCTACGATCCGGTGATGTACGAATTCACCAACGATGTCGTCAGCGACCAGCGGTCCGAAATCGACAGAATGAATGCAACGCTTGCGACGCTCTCGACCGATCCGCGCGCAACGCTGAAGCCCGGTTTTCGCGACGCGGGCGAGGCGATTTCCAACATGCGCCACGTGGTGGCGCTGCAAAAGCCTGCAGGATTCTTCGATCCTGAAAACCCGGCTCAGTTGCAGCCGATCAAGGAGCGCGACAAAAGCAAGGACGAGGCGAAGAATACCTCTCGCAGGGACGGCGACGAGGAGGAAGACGAGCCTCAATTCGGCGAGCGCGGTTCGCTGCTGAGCTTTGCCTTCACCGATATGGCTTTCAGCGGCGATATGATGGTTGCGGGTAGTTACCACGGTTTCAACACTTATCGTCTCGGACAGGACGGCGTGCCGCAACTGATCAGCTCGGTGGTGTGCCCGGGCGGACAGGGCGATGTATCTATTGCCGGCAATCTGCTGGTCATGAGCGTCGAAGATCGCCGGGGCCGGATCGACTGCGGCCTTGAAGGAGTGGATGACAAGGTCAGCGACGAGCGTTTCCGCGGGCTGCGTATTTTCGACATCTCCGACATCACGCGTCCCAAGCAGGTCGGTCTGGTGCAGACCTGTCGCGGCAGCCATACCCATTCGATCGTCGACGCCGACGATCGCCGTCTGATCGTGTATAATTCGGGCACAAGCTATGTGCGCGATTCCGAAGAGGTTCCGGGCTGCTTCAGTGCGGGCGGTGATAACACGGCGCTCTTCAGCATCGACGTGATCGAGATTCCCGTCGCCGATCCATCGAAAGCCCGCATCGTTGACCGGCCCCGGGTATTTGCCCGCGATGGCGAAATTGCCGGTCTGTGGGGCGGGGGCGATCACGGCGACGGCACGCAGGACACCAGTCAGACGAACCAGTGCCACGACATTACCGTTTTCCCGGCAAAGAAGCTGGCGGCCGGGGCATGTTCGGGCAATGGCATCATTCTCGACATCTCCGATCCCTTGAAGCCGCAGCGCATCGACGATGTGACCGACAAAGGGTTTGCCTATTGGCATTCGGCCACCTTCAACAATGATGGTACCAAAGTGCTATTCACCGACGAATGGGGCGGGGGCGGCCGGCCGCGCTGCCAGGCCGGCGACCCCAAAAACTGGGGCGCGGACGCGTTCTACGGAATCGAGAACGGCAAACTGGTTTACCGCGGGACCTACAAACTTCCGGCGCCGCAGGGCGACAAGGAAAACTGCGTTGCCCATAACGGATCGATCATTCCCGTTCCCGGGCGCGATATCTTCGTGCAGGCGTGGTATCAGGGAGGCATCAGCGTGATCGACTTCACCGACGATCAGAACATCCACGAAATCGCCTATTTCGACCGCGGGCCGATCGACAAGGATCAACTCGTCACGGGCGGTTACTGGTCGGCCTATTGGTACAAGGGGCGGATCTATGCGACGGAAATCAGCCGCGGTCTGGATGTGTTCGCACTCGAACCGAGCGAATTCCTGACGGCCGAGGAGATCGCGGCTGCAGAAGGTGCGCTGTACGCCGATGGCGTCTTCAACCCGCAAACACAGACCCAGGTGACATGGCCCGACGCGCTGGTTGCGGCAGCCGAGGACAGCCGCAAAGGCGGATGAATTCTCCGTCTCGACTGCGCTAACGAGAAGGCCCCCGCCGATCGGATCAGCGGGGGCCTTTCGATGTGAGGGGTTGGAACCCTAGCCGGCGGGTTGGGACTGCACTTCTGCGGCCGCGAGCTGAACACGCTGGGCCAGCGCCGGATCGGTTTGCATCGCCGTGCCGATGGCGTTGAATGTTTCGGCATCAAGACCGGAGTTGGCGACGATCTGCGCAGCCTGTTGCTGCTTGGCAGCTTCATCGCCCGACAGGGTCTGAATTTCGACGACCGCTGCAGCGAAGCTTTTCACCTGGGTATCGGTAAATTCTGCGTCGGCGGACTGTTCACCCATTGCCGGGCTTGCCGGCGCATCCTGAGCAGGTGCTTCCTGGGCTGGCATAGTGGTTGCCGGATCCGCGGTTTGTTCTTCCATGGACTGAGCGGCAGCACCGCTAGCAAGAACCATGGCGGAGCCCGCGAGAAGAATATTGAGGGTTTTCATAGTGTTTTCCTTTGGACTGGTGTCCCCTGTGCAACCGATATGAGCATGATGGCCGGCATTGCGAACAGCTGGTGGGTTCAATTGTGTCTAAAGGAAGGCGGATACCCAGACATGTCGCTCACCTGCGATGAGTTGAGTGCAGCACGGTCAGCGAAACCTGCGAATCTCCAAAGAAAAGGCCCGGCAGGATCGCTCCTGCCGGGCCCAATCTCCGGGTTGGTCGAATAGGACTTAGAAGCCCATTCCACCCATTCCACCCATGCCGCCCATGTCGGGCATTGCGGGGGCAGACGACTTGTCTTCCGGCTTGTCGACGATCGCAGCTTCGGTCGTGATAAGCAGACCAGCAACCGATGCAGCGTTCTGCAGGGCAGTACGCACCACCTTGGTCGGGTCGATCACGCCAGCCGACACCAGGTTTTCATAGGTGTCGGTAGCGGCATTGAAGCCAAGGTTTTCGTCGTTGCCGTCCGTCAGCTTGCCCGAAACAACCGCACCGTCGTGACCGGCATTGGCTGCGATCTGGCGAACCGGAGCGGTCAGCGCACGGCGGACGATGTCGATGCCGCGGGTCTGGTCGTCGTTCTCGCCGGAAAGGCCGTGGAGAGCCTTCGACGCGTAGAGCAGCGCGGTACCGCCGCCCGGGACGATGCCTTCTTCGACAGCTGCGCGGGTTGCGTGCAGCGCATCGTCGACGCGGTCCTTGCGTTCTTTCACTTCGACTTCGGTAGCACCGCCGACCTTGATGACGGCTACGCCGCCAGCGAGCTTGGCAAGACGTTCCTGCAGCTTTTCCTTGTCGTAATCGCTGCTGGTGTTGTCGATCTGCGTGCGGATTTCCGTAACGCGGGCCTTGATGTCGCCTTCGTCACCGGCACCGTCGACGATGGTGGTGTTGTCCTTGTCGATGGTGACGCGCTTGGCTTCGCCGAGCATGCCGAGCGTGACGTTCTCGAGCTTGATGCCGAGGTCTTCGCTGATCATTTCGCCCTTGGTCAGGATCGCGATGTCCTGCAGCATCGCCTTGCGACGATCGCCGAAGCCCGGAGCCTTGACCGCAGCAACCTTGAGGCCGCCACGCAGCTTGTTGACCACGAGGGTAGCCAGCGCTTCGCCTTCGATGTCTTCAGCGATGATCAGCAGCGGACGTCCCGACTGGACAGCGGCTTCGAGCACCGGCAGCATCGCCTGCAGGTTCGAGAGCTTCTTTTCGTGGATCAGGATGTACGGGTTTTCGAGTTCGACCGTCATCTTGTCCGGGTTGGTGATGAAGTAGGGGCTGAGGTAGCCGCGATCGAACTGCATGCCTTCGACGGTTTCGAGCTCGAATTCGAGACCCTTGCTCTCGTCGACGGTGATCACGCCTTCCTTGCCGACCTTTTCCATGGCTTCGGCGATCTTTTCGCCGACTTCACGGTCGCCATTGGCCGAGATGATGCCGACCTGCGCGATTTCGTTCGAGCCGGACACATCCTTCGAACGGGCCTTGAGGTCTTCGACAACCTTCGTAACGGCGATGTCGATGCCGCGCTTGAGGTCCATCGGGTTCATACCCGCTGCGACCGACTTCATGCCTTCGGTCACGATCGACTGGGCAAGCACGGTGGCAGTGGTGGTGCCATCACCGGCGGCGTCGTTCGACTTCGAAGCGACTTCCTTGAGCATCTGCGCGCCCATGTTCTCGAACTTGTCCTTGAGTTCGATTTCCTTGGCGACGGTGACGCCGTCCTTGGTGATGCGCGGAGCGCCGAAGCTCTTGTCGATAACGACGTTGCGGCCCTTGGGGCCCAGCGTAACCTTGACGGCGTTGGCGAGGATATCGACGCCGCGCTGAATGCCTTCGCGGGCATCGCGGCTGAATTTTACGTCTTTGGCAGCCATAATGCTGTCCTTTCCGTTCAGATTTCTATTCGATCAGATTACTGAAGTTGACACAGTTGACAGTGTCATGACGAAGGAGATGGGCTCAGCCCATGATCCCCATGATGTCGCTTTCCTTCATGATCAGCAGGTCTTCGCCATCGAGCTTGACCTCGGTGCCGGACCACTTGCCGAACAGAACGCGATCGCCAGCCTTGACGTCGAGCGGGGTAACCGTGCCGTCTTCAGCCTTGGCGCCCGAACCGACGGCGACGATTTCGCCTTCGCTGGGCTTTTCCTTGGCGCTGTCGGGGATGATGATGCCGCCTGCGGTCTTCTCATCAGCTTCGATGCGACGGACCAGTACGCGGTCATGCAGCGGACGAAATGCCATTGTGTGTGACCTCTTGAATGAGTGTGAATGTTCGTTGGCACTCCCACATCGAGAGTGCCAGCGAGGGGCATTTGGGGTCCGGCACCAAGGGTGTCAACGGGGGCGCAGGGAAAAAATTCGGTCGGCGCGACAGGCCGGGGCAGGGGGTGGCCAAGACGCGCCCGGTTCCCTATCGCGCGCCCCAATTCCAGATTAGCCAGCAAGAGGCCAGCCCGTCATGACGACCGACAAAACCATTGCCGCACTGACCATTCCCGAACAGATCTGGCTGTGGTTGCGCTTGAACATGGTGGAAATCGCCGGCGCCTTTGCCGTGCTGGTCATCGGCCTGCTGCTGGCAGGGATCCTGTCGGGCTGGGTGGCGCGCGCACTGAACCGGTCGGATCGCATCGATCCTACGGTCGCCAACTTTCTATCCAACTTGGTCAAATATGCGCTGTGGGCGTTGGTGCTGGTTACCGTGCTGGCACAGTTCGGCGTGGAAACGACCAGCATTCTCGCTGCCTTGGGCGGTATGGCGCTGGCCGTTGGCCTGGCTTTACAGGGCACGCTCAGCAATGTGGCATCGGGTGTGATGATCCTGGTGCAGAAGCCGTTCAAGATCGGGGAATCGATCAATGCCGGTTCCATTTCCGGTACCGTTCAGCAGATCGGCTTGTTCACGACCGAGCTTAAGCAGTTCGA
>Ga0208328_1000321_pt1 | contig 23657 bp, 21 predicted proteins | sample DeeseametaMP2633_FD_184170 | JGI IMG/M metagenome (GOLD analysis project Ga0208328, IMG submission 184170) | Marine microbial communities from the Deep Atlantic Ocean - MP2633 (SPAdes) | ecosystem: Environmental > Aquatic > Marine > Unclassified | place: Northeast of Antigua and Barbuda, North... | reverse complement strand
GGCGGGATGAACATCGCCGGCGGGATCTCCGCGGCGCTGTTCCACCGCGAGCGCACCGGCGAGGCCGTCGAGATCTGCTGAGCACCGCGTGGTGGGCCGCGGGCGCCAGCGTGACACAGGGCATGGAGACCGGCGAGACGATGCGCTCGACGATGCCCGGCGCCACCGCGTCGGTGAACCCGTTCATGGCCAATTACCAGACCTCCGACGGCGGCACCATCAACCTGTGCATCGTCAGCCCGACCGGCTATATCCGCGACACGTTCGAACACCTCGGCCTGCCCGAACTGGCCGACGACCCGCGCTTCTGCGACGTGCTTCCGCTCATCGAGAACGCCGAGGCCGGTGTGCAACTCATCGCGGAGGCGATCGCCGCCAAGCCGTTCGAGTACTGGCGCCAGCACCTCAAGTCCATGAAGGGTCAGTGGGCGCCGTTCCAGAGTCTGGTCGATCTGGCCAGCGACGAGCAGGCCATCGCCAACGACATGATCGTCGAGGTCGAGGCCGGCGACGGCGGCAAACCGTTCAAAGTGGTTCGGGGACCGGTGCAGTTCAACCACGAGCCGCTGGAGACCACCCGCGCCCCGCAGGCTTCCGAGCACACCGAACTCGTGCTGATGGAGCTCGGCTTGGACTGGGACCGGATCGAGGCGCTCAAAGACAACGGCGCCATCGCCTGACGCGCTGCGCGTCAGAGCTTTTCGGGGCCTGCCAGGGCTGGATCCACCTTGTCGAGGCGCACCGGCACCCCGGTCAACCAGGCCATCCCGGACAACGCCTCCACGTCGTCGGGGTCGCTGGAGGTCAGCTGGTTGACGTTGGAGCCGCCTGCGCGGTTGGCCAACCGCCACCCGCCGGTCCCCTTGTGACCCCAGCCGTGGGGCACCGCGATGACGCCGGGCACGATGTCCTTGGTCACGCACACCGGGACGCTGATCCGGCCGTACGGCGAACTGACCGTGACCTCGTCACCGTCGCTGATGTCCAGTTCGGCAGCGTCGTCGGCGTTGATCAGCCCGTGCTGGCCGCGATCACCGCGCATCAGCAACGGCGCGTTGTGCATCCACGAGTTCTCCGAACGGGTTTCGCGCATGCCGATCATCCGCAGCGGAAAGCCCTCGGGTTCTGTGCGGCTGGTCATCCCGGCGATCTCGGCGGCGATGTCGTCGTGGGCGAGCCGGATCCGGCGCTTCGGATAGCCGATCACCGAACCGAGGACACCGGTGGCCAGGTTTTCGTCGAGGACCTTTCCGTGGGCGTGTTGACCGGTGAGCCGGTCGAACGTCAGCCCGCTGCGGCGCAATCCGAAACGGTCGCCGCCCGCGCAGACCCGGATGATGCCGTCGGCGAACCTGCGAGGCGTGAACTCGATGCCGGCCCGGCGCAGCAACCGGTTGGCCGTGCCGAACATCGCGAACACCGTCGACTGTCCGGTCAGGCGCCCGATCAGGTCGGCGACGATCTGCCACTCCTGGCGCGCCTGCCCGGGCGGGTCGACGACGGCCTCGGTGGCCTGACGGAACGGCGTGGCCTGGAACATCTGGAAGGTCAGCGGGAAATCGTCGCGTTCGTACATCGTGGTGACCGGCAGGACGTAGTCGCAGTGCGCGGTGGTCTCGGTGAGGTAGAAATCCAGCGCCACCGACAACTCGACCGACTCCAGTGCTGATTCCAACTCGGGGCCGTTGGGCACCGACAACACCGGGTTGCCGGCGCTGATGAACATCGCCCGGATCTGGCGCTGCCCCGGGGTGAGCATCTCCTTGGCCATCAGCGCCGCCGGTTCGGAACCGATCACCGAGCGGAAACCGCCGATGCGCGAACGCCTGCGCCGGTAGGTGCGGCGCAGCACGGCACCCATCACGAGGTTCAGTAGCCGCTGACCGGGCAGTCCGAGGCTGCCGAAAACCGAGCCGCCGGGTACGTCGAGGTTGCCGGCCACGAGGTTGACCACGTCGATCAGATACGAGGTCAGGGTGCCGTGGCGCCCGACGCAGGTGCCCAGTCGCCCGTAGATCGCCGCGCGCGGCGTCGCGGCGAGGTCTCGCGCCAGCGCGCGCACGACGTCGGGATCGATACCGGTGTGCCGCTGCGTCGTCTCGGGCGTAAAGGACGCCACCAGCGCGCGCAGCCAGCCCAGCCCGTCAGCCTGCGCGCCGATCCGCCGCGCGTCGACGAGGTTCTCGTCGAACATCACCTGCAGCAGCGACAGCAGCAGGTAGGCGTCGGTGTCCGGCACGATCCCGCACCATTCGAACGCCGCCGCCGTCTCGGTTCGGCGTGGATCGACCACCACCACCCGCCCGCCGCGTTTGACGACGTCGTTCATCCGGTCCTTGATCCGCGGCGCGGTCAGGAAACTGCCGTGAGACACAACCGGATTCGCGCCGATCACGACCAGAAGGTCGGTGCGGTTCAGGTCCGGTATCGGTACCGAGATCGGGGTGCCGTAGAGCAGCTGACTGGCCATCAGCCGGCTGTTGGTGTCCTGGGAGGAGGCCGTATAGAAGTGGGTGCCGCGGCCCAGGCCCTTGATGAACGCCAGGATCGACATCACGTGGGCGTAGCTGAACGCCCCCGGATTGCCCATGTACCAGCCGACCGCGCCCGGCCCGTGCTCGCCCACGATGCGCGAGAGCCGTTCAGCGATATCGGTCAGCGCTTCGTCCCAACCGACCTGCTCGAAACCGGCGGGAGTGCGCCGCAGCGGCATGGTCACCCGGTCGGCATCGTTGACCACCTCGGTGAACGCGATGCCTTTCTGGCACGCGAATCCGGTGGACAACGGGCGGTCCCTGTCGGGTCGCAACGCGACGAGCCGGCCGTCTTCGACGGTGGCGACCATGCCGCACAGCGGCTCACAGATGCGGCAGAACGTCACCTTGTGTTCGATGTTGGCGGTGGTGTCGGCCATGTCATCCACCTTTGCACGCACCGGTTGGGGATAGTGTCGAATCGGTGCGCTGGATTGTCGACGGGATGAACGTGATCGGCTGCCGTCCTGACGGTTGGTGGCGCGACCGCCGCGCCGCGATGGGCGCACTGGTGGAATGCCTCGAACAGTGGGCAGTGCGCGAGAACGCCGACGTGACGGTCGTCTTCGAACGTCCCCCTTCGCCGCCCATCGAGTCACAGGCCCTCACCGTCACCCACGCTGCGGCGGCCGCGCCGAATTCGGCCGACGACGAGATCGTCCGGCTCGTCGTCGCCGATGCACATCCAGCCTCGCTGCGGGTCGCCACCTCCGACCGCGGCCTGGCCGAACGGGTACGTTCGGCGGGAGCCACCGTGTTTCCCGCCGAACGGCTGCGTGACATCATCGACCCGCGATGACCCTCACGCCAGGATCCGCACCGGGACATGCGAGTAGCCTGCGACGTTCTGCATGCTGACGCGACGGCAGCTCTCCCACTGCACGTCGTAGCGCGGCATCAGATCGAGCAGCTTGTCCAGCGCGATCAGGGCTTCCATCCGGGCCAGCGCGGCACCCAGGCAGCTGTGGATGCCGTAGCCGAATCCCAGGTTCTGCGCCTCGGTGCGATCGCGGTTGATGTCGAAGGTGTCCGGTGCGGTCCACGCGTCGGGGTCGCGGTTGGCCGAGGCGCCCAGCAGGAACACCGGGGCACCGGCCGGGATGGTGACCCCGTGCAGCGTGACCTCGCGGGTCGACCGGCGGACGTTGTACTGCACCGGGGCGTCGTAGCGCAGCAGTTCGTCGACCGCCGCGGGGATCAGGGAGCGGTCGCCGAGCAGCTGTTGCCACTGCTCGGGATGGCGGGCGAAGGTGGCGATGGCCCCGCCCACCAGTTTGGTCACCGTCTCGGCGCCGGCACCGCCGAGCAGCGTCGCGAAGCCGGCGATCTCGGAGTCCCGCAGCCGGTCGGCTGCACCGTCGTCGCGGGTCACTTCGGCGGCGATCAGGGCGCTGATCATGTCTTCGCGCGGAGCTTCGCGGCGCTCCTGGATGAGCTGGTAGTACATCAGCCACATCTCGGCCATCGCCTGCTTGCCGGACTCCGAGATGTCGATCTGACCGGGTTCGCGGTGCAACGATTCGTCGATCCAGAGCCTGACCTGCTGGCGTCGCTCCTCTGGAACCCCCAGCATCTGGGTGATCACCTCCACCGGGAAGTACACCGAGAAGTCGGACACCACATCGAAACTGGGCCCGGCGGACGCTGCCGCGAGGAATCTGTCCACGGTGTCGGACACCATGTCGTGCCACGCGCTGATCGCGCGCGGCGTGAACACCTTGTTCACCAGGCTGCGCATGACCCGGTGTTCGGGCGGGTCGATCGAGATGATCATCTTGGCCGGAGCCTTCTGTCCGGTTCGCACCATCCCCAGATCGACGCCGTACGCCGACGAGTAGGTGGCGAAGTCCTTCAACCCGGCCGCCACATCGGCATGGCGGCTCAGCGCGTAGAAGTCGTACTCGGCGTTGTAGAACACCGGCGCCTGCGCCCGCAGCCGGGGATAGAACGCGTGCGGATCCCGGTAGAAGTCCGCGGAGAACGCGTCGAATACCACGGCCTCCTGCTCGGTGTCGGCGACCATGCACCCACCTCCTGTAAGCCATCCGGTTGCGCTTTCGATAAAGCCTATCCTGCTGGTGGCCCCGCACGCGCGCAACACCGGATCACACGCGGGTGGAGCCCAGTTGTGGGCGTCGCCATCCAGCACGCCCACTCTGTGGGTCGCCATCCGGCACGCCCACTCTGTGGGTCGCCATCCGGCACGCCCAGTCCGTGGGTCGCCATCCAGCACGCCCAGTCCATGGGTCGCCATCCGCGCGTTCTCATCCCGGGAGCGTTACCGTAAGATTTACCGTTGCACGGTCTGCGATGACCGGTTCCACCGATCCGCCGCCCCGAAAGGACCCACCACGATGCATGATGTCGCGATCATCGGTGTCGGCCTGCACCCGTTCGGCCGGTTCGAGGGTAAATCCGCGATGGACATGGGGGTCGACGCGATCAGCGCCGCAGTGTCAGACGCGGGGATCACCTGGAACGACATCCAGTTCGGGGTGGGCGGCAGTTGGACGGTGGCCAATCCGGACGCCATCGTCGGCATGGTCGGATTGTCCGGCATCCCGTTCACCAACGTCTTCAACGCATGCGCGACCGCAGCCAGCGCCACCAAGGCCTGTGCGGACGGAATACGGCTGGGCGACTACGACATCGGCATCGCAGTCGGCATGGACAAACACCCCCGCGGCGCGTTCACCGAGGATCCGTCGCTGGTCGGCATGCCGAGTTGGTACGCCGAGAACGGCCAGTACCTGACCACCCAGTTCTTCGGGATGAAGGCGAACCGCTACCTGCACCAACACGGCATCAGCCATCAGACGCTGGCCAAGGTGGTCACCAAGAACCTGCGCAACGGGGAGCGCAACCCCAACGCCTTCCGGCGCAAGCCGATGACCGAAGAGGCGGTGCTGAACTCACCGATGTTGAACTATCCGTTGACCCAGTACATGTTCTGCTCACCTGATGAAGGGGCGGCCGCAGTCATCATGTGCCGGGCCGACATCGCTCACCGCTACACCGACAAACCCGTCTTCGTGCGCGCCGTCGAGGTGCGTACCCGCAAATACGGTGCGTACGAGGTCAACACGACGTTCGCCCCGGTGGACGAAGACGTGGCGCCCACCGTGTACGCCGCCCGCGCAGCGTTCGAGAAGGCCGGAATCGATCCCTCTGACGTCGACGTGATCCAGTTACAGGACACCGATGCCGGCGCTGAGATCATCCACATGGCCGAAGCCGGGTTCTGCGCCGACGGCGACCAGGAGAAATTGCTCGCCGACGGCGCCACGGAGATCGGCGGGTCGATGCCCGTCAATACCGACGGCGGGCTGCTGGCCAACGGGGAACCGATCGGCGCCTCCGGACTGCGCCAGGTCCACGAGATCGTCCGGCAACTGCGCGGACAGGCCGGCGACCGCCAGATTCCCGGCGAGCCCAAGGTCGGTTTCGCCCAGCTCTATGGCGCACCCGGCACGGCGGGTGCGACCATACTGAGCACATAGCAGCCCAGGTATTCGCGCCGAGCCAGCGGCGCAGTTCCCCACGCCCAACAAGCGGCCCAGTTCCTCACGCCGAGCGTGAGCTGAGTGCGAAAACACGCATGACTTTTCGCCGTGAGTTCACACTCGGCGCTCGAACTGGTGACGATGACGAAGCGACCCCTGTTGGCCACTCGGCGCTCGAACTGGTGACATTGACCAAGCGACCCCTGTTGGCCACTCGGCGCTCGAACTGGTGACGATGACGAAGCGACCCCTGTTGGCCACTCGGCGCTCGAACTGGTGACGTTGACGAAGCGCCGTACTGGACTGCCCGTGCGCGGCGGGATCCTCAGGACGCTTTCTTGGCCGCCGGCGCGGCGTAGGCAGGCTTGCCGAGGCCCAGCACGTACTGGGCGATCATGTTCCGGAACACCTCGAGCGTGCCGCCGTAGATCCCGACCAGCGGTGCGAACCGGTAGACGTACTCGGCCGCTCCGTCATCGGCGGCTCCGTCCGCACCGTCGGGAAGCGCCGAGGCGGCGCCCAGCAGGTCCATCAGATCTGGAGAGATGTCGCGCATCGTCTGTGCGAGGGCGACCCGGCCAAAGATGCTCGGCGCGGACAGCGCCGCCTCCATCCGGGCGACGCTGCGACCCAATCGGTAGGCCACCGCGCCGTCGTCGACCGCGCACCGTTGCGCGGCCTTGTCCACCGCGGCGGCCATGAACATCGCCTGGTGCATCATGATCGACACATCCGCCAACCCGTCGTCGGCCGCGTCGACATCGCCGTGCTCGGCGTTGAGCGGCTCGCGCACCACGGTCCAGCCGTCGTTGACCGCGCCCAGCCGGTAGCGATCGTCGACCCGCACGTCGCTGTAATAGACGATGTTGGTGCGGTCTCCGTCCACGGTGCGGATGCCCTGGATCTCCACGCCCGGCGAGTCGAGCGGGACCAGGAACATGGTCAGGCTCTTGTGTTTCGGGGCGTCCGGGTCGGTGTTGGTGATCAGGAAGACGTATTGACAGTTGTGCGCGCCGGTGGTGAACATCTTCGAGCCATTGATGATCCAGCCGTCACCGTCGCGCACCGCGCGGGTCTTGCAGGTGGCGACGTCCGAGCCGCCCTCGGGTTCGGTGTAGCCCAGGCACATCCGGACGTGCCCGCTGTAGACCCGGGGCAGCACTTCCGCCCTGAGCTCTGGCGAGGCGAACTTCTTCACAGACCGGGCGATCATCGCCGTCGTGCCGGAGGTCACCCACGGCACGTGGGCGCGGCGCTTCTCCAGCTCCCAGATCCGGCGCTGCACCCTGGTGAACGCCCTGTCCGAGTCCGGCTTCCATTCCCGTTCCAGATAGCCGGCCGCACCGAGCGCCAGATGCACGCCCTCGTCGAAATTGTCACCGGTCTCGCGGTCGCGCCGAATGACGTCCTCGGTGACGATCTCGCTCAGAAACGCGCGAACGTCGTCCTGGAACTTGCGGTCGTCGTCGGACAACTGCACTCGGGAGAAATCCATTGCTCAGCTCCGTCCTTCCCGCTCGGCGACGATCGTGGCGATGTACTTCGCGGTGGTCGCGGGATCGCCGCCGGCGACAGCCCAGCCCCGGGCGCGCACCAGGTAGGCCGTTGCAGCGGCCTCGGCGGACACCCCCAGCCCGCCCTGCACGTGCACGGCCATGGTCGCCGCCTTGGCCGCCTCCTCGGCCATGAACACGAATGTCGACGGCGCCAACTCGCGGCGCTCCTCGGGCTCGTTGTCCAGGAACCAGGCTGCGCGCCGGGCGAGGTTTCGCCCGCCCTGCACCGTGATCGCGATGTTGGCCAACGGATGCGAGATGGCTTGCAGCGACGAGATCGGCACGCCCAGGGTGTAGCGCGTCTTGGCGAACTCCGCGGCGATGGTCATCGTCTCCTCGACCAGCCCGACCAGCGCCGCACCGGTGAGCAATCGCCATTCGTCCAGTGCGCGCTGATATTCGGCGAGCGCTTCGGGTCCGCCGGCCAGCACGGTACGACTGTCGGCGGTGGCCGGGTCGACCCACGCCATCGGAAGCTTGCCGATGTTGTCCACGTGGGCCGGCCGAGAGGCGAAGCTCAGGGCGACGATCTCGGTCCCGTCTCGGACGAGCACCTGTTCAGCGACCGAACCGGCGGGGATCAGCCGCCTGCCCGTCGCGGCGTCCTGCTGCGGGTCCAGGGCAACCAGTTTCGTGCCGTCGACCACGTCGGCCTCCACGGCGCCGAGCCGGGCCAGCAGCCGTTCGGCGCAGACGTGGTCGATCCAGGGCACCGGGGCCAGCGATCGCCCGATCTCCTCGGCCACCAACGTCAGATCCACCAGCGTCGCACCATCGCCCCCGGCCGACTCCGGCACCGCCATGGTCGTTGCGCCCATGGCGCACAGCCGCTCCCACAGATTCTTGTCGAAGCCCGATTCCTCGGCCGCACGCACCGTCTCGATCGGGCACCGGGTGGCGAAGAAATCCTTGTAGGCCGCCTGCAGTGCCTGATGGTCTTCGGACAGGCTGTAGTCGAGCCTGCGGAGTTCGTAGCGGTCCATACTCAATCGGTCTCCTGTCCGAAGAAGAAACTCTCGGCGTTGTTGAACAGATAGTTGTCCAGGACGTCGGGCGGCAGCTCGAGTGCGAGCGCCTCGGGTACGACGCGGCTCTGCCGCAACACCGGCCAGTCGGAGGCGAAGATCACCTTGGTCTTGCCGCGGGTGCGCATGTAGTGCAACAGGCTTTCCGGCAATCGCTTGGGTGACCATGCGGAGGTCATGATGCGCAGGTTGGCGTACTTGATCAGCAACCGGATCGCGATGTCCCACCAGGGATCGGCCCCGTGGATCATGCACAACTTGAGTTCGGGAAAGCGCACACACACGCGGTCCAGGTGGATCGGGTTCTGCACCTCTCCGGGGATCGGCGGCCCGGGGATCCCGGTGTTGACGCACAGCGGCAGCCCGAGCTCGGCACATTTGGCGTAGAGCGGGTAGTAGACCGCGTCACTGGGCGGATACATGCCGTCGCCCCAGAAGCTCGGCCCGACCGCGGCGTAGGCGACGGGCAGATCCCTGCGCACCGCTGCCAGTTCGGCCAGCGCCGGCACCGGGCGCAGCAGGTTGACCCCACCGATGGCGAGCGCGAACCGGTCGGGACGCTCCTCGGCGAACTTGCGCGCGGTCACCGACGGCTTGACCAGGTTGTCCATCAGGATCGCCTTGGTCACGCCGTTTTCGTCCATCTCGTCGAGCAGGGCGGGCAGCTCGACCTGCTCGTAGAGTGACTGGGGCCCCTTGAAGTAGTCGTCGCGCACCTTGAGCATGAACTCGGGTTGCTTGGCGGTCTCGCCGAAGTGGACGTTGACCAGGCAGTCGATCACTTTCGGGCTGACCCTCGGGGGTGCCTGTCCGGTCACGGCGCCGCCACCGTGTTCGCTTCGGCGGCAAGGGATTTCGCCCAGCGATAATCTGCCTTACCATTGCCGAGCCTGCGTACCTCGTCGACGACGATGAACTCCTTGGGCGTCTTGAACCGCGCCAAGACCGCGGTGCAGGCAGCGTGCAGGTCATCACCCGACACCGTGATACCGGGTCGGGTCGCGACCAGCGCCACGATCTCCTGGCCCCAGCGGTCGCTGTCGCGTCCGACGACCACGGCATCGGCCACGCCGGGGTGGGCGCGCAGCACAGCCTCGACCTCCTCGACGAACACCTTCTCGCCGCCGGTGTTGACCACCAACGAGTCCCTGCCGTACAACCGCAGCGTCCCGTCGGCCTCCAAGCTGGCCCGGTCGCCGGACACCACCACCCGCTGCCCCTGAACCACCGGAAACGTCGCGCGGGTCGCATCGGGGTCGTCGAAGTAGCCCAGCGGAATTCGCCCCTGGCGCACCACCCAGCCGATCTCCGGGTCGCCCGGCTCGACGAATCTGGTCAGATCCGCCGACACCACGGTCCCACCTTCGCGCAGATCGAACGTCTCGCGGCTGGACCCCTTCTGGTTGTGCCCGAACCCCATGTTGCCGGTTTCCGACGACCCGTAACCGTTGATGATCGTCACCTGCGGAAGCTTCTCCAACAACGCCTGAACGTGTTTGGGATTCGTTGCGGCGCCGCCGGTTCCGATGGCATAGAGCGTGGAAAGATCGTAGCTCGCGCGGTGCAGCTCCTCGATCAACGGAGCAGCATAGGCGTCGCCGACCATGGTCATCAGCCCGACTTTCTCCCGTTCAGCGGTCCGCAACACTGCCTTCGGGTCGAATTTCGAGCGGTCGTCGTAGATCACCACCGACAGACCCGCCAACGCCCCGGAGAACACCGTCCACAGCCCGGCGGCGTGCATCAGCGGGGACACCGCGAACCAGGCCGGGCCCAGGTTGTTGCGCACCTTGTCGTGGATCTCGCCGGCGCACGCGTGATCGGCGCCGACCATGGAGGACACGTAGGTGTCGCTCTGTCGCCACAGCACCCCTTTGGGCCGGCCGGTGGTGCCGCCGGTGCAGTACATCATCAGGTCGTCGGGCGACCCCTCGATTCGGCTGTCCGGATCGCCCGCGGCGATCGCGTCGTCGAGATCCACCGAACCGGGTAGGGCCGGGTGGTCGCTGCCGTCGTCGACGGCGATCATCAGGTCCACGCCGGCCGGGGGCAGCACGTCGGCGAACTTGGCGCCCAACGCGCGGTGATAGACCACCGCCCGCGGCTTCACGTAGTCGAGAAGTTCTGCCACCTCACGCGGGGTGTAGTGGTGGTTGACATTGACCGGCACGCAGCGGGCTTTCAGGGCCCCGATCACCATCTCCGGGTAGCGATCGTTGTACATGATCAACGCGACCCGATCCTGGCCGCACTGCCAGCCGTCGAGCTGGTCACGATCGCAGTGAACGCCGAAATCGCGCTCCGCCAAAAAATTCGCGAAGCGGCGGGTACGCTCTGCCATCTCGGCGTAGGTGGTCGTGCGCTCGCCGCACACCGTCATGGGCCGGTCGCCGACGACCTCGGCGATGGTGTCGACGACGTCACCGATAGTCCACTCCCCCATGATTATTCGCTCCTCACGTGTGCGGGCCAGCTCCGATGACTGCTATGTGGTGACCAGAGCGTCTTTGCCCAGCAGCGTCAGCGCGTTGTCGCGCATCACCTTCCGGGTATCCTCGGCGCTGAACTCGGGGAACTGCGGAATATCGGCGGTGAACGTCATCGGGTCGGCCAGGCCCTCACCGTGCGGCCAGTCGGAGCCGAACAGGATCTTGTCCACCCCGATCGTCTCGGCGAGCAGCTTCACGTCGTCCTCGTAGTACGGCGCGATCCACACGTTGTTGCGCAGCTGCTCGACCGGGTCCTCCTTGTAGTGATGGGGCGCGGTGTTGGCGGACTTCTTCAGCCGCTTGATCAGCCGGTAGACGAAGTAGGACCCGTTCTCGATGCTGGCCACCTTCAGCTTCGGATGCCGGGTGAACACCTGGTGGACGATCATCGAGGCCATGCTGTCGTGGATAGCACGGTCGTCGAGCAGGACCTGATCGAGCGGGTCCTTCTTGCCGAACCCCTCGAAGGTGGCCTTGCCGCCCCACAGCGCCGCGATGGCCAGGTAGCCGCTGTCGGAGAGGTGGAAGACCACCGGCACGCCGGCCTCGGCGAGCCTGGCCCACACCGGATCGTGCACCGGGTCGCCCAGTGAGCGCGGCTTGACCACACCGGGAACCGGCGCGGGGCGCACACAGACGATCTTGGCGCCGCGGCTGAGCACGAACTCGACCTCGTCGACGGCTTTGTCGGGGTCGGCCAGCGAGATGATCGGCGCCGACAGGAAGCGGTGGTCGGGACGGTCGAAGCCCCAGTCCTCGTCGAGCCACAGGTTGAACGCGTGCACCGAGGCCATGGTCGCCTCGATGTCGTGCTTCAGCGCCTCTTCCACCCCGCACGCGAACGTCGGCAACATGAACACCGTTTCGAGGTTCTGGTTGTCGAGGATCTTCACCCGGGCGTCGCGGTTCTGGTATTCGGGATGATCGGAGAGGCGGTCGACCTTCATCAGCGATGCCGGATCGACGCCTTCGGGAATCTCGCCACGGAAGAGCAGATCCAGACATCCCGGTTCGATGATCGGATCGAACGTCGGGTTGGGGATGAAGTGGTTGACGACCCCACCCATCACGGCGAAGGTGCGCTTGCCCTCGGTGAGCATCTGCACCCCACGGCGCTTGAACTCCTTGGGCAGATGCCGGGTCAGTGCGTCGATGGGTTCGTAGTAGTGGTTGTCCACGTCGATCGCGCGGTAGTCCAATGGCTGTACCTGAGCTGTCGTCATGGCTTGTCCTCCTCCAACGGCGGGAAGTTCGGCGGTCGCTTCTCGAAGAATGCGGTGATGCCCTCGATGAAGTCGGGGCGCTGCATCGATTCGTGCATGAGCTTCTCGGCCTGCGCGCTGGTGGCGACCATGTCGCGCAGCGCGTCGTCGTAGACCTGGCGTTTGATGACCGCCAGCGCGCTGGGTGCACAGTTGCGCGCCATGTCGTCGGCATAGGACAGCGCCCGCGCCAGCAGCTCGTCGGGGGCCACGACCTCCTTGACCAGGCCCAGTTCGAGCGCCTCCTCGGCGTAGAAGGTGCGGCCGGTCAGCAGCAGATCCAGTGCGGCACCCCAGCCGACCAGACGGGGCAGGATCCAGGAGATGCCGTATTCGGCGATCAGCCCGCGGCGGGCGAACGCCGTGGTGAACTTGGCCCCCGCCGCGGCGAAGCGGATGTCACACATCAGCGCCTGGGTCAGCCCGATCCCGGCGCACGCGCCGTTGATCGCCGCGATGATCGGCTTGTTCACCCCGGTGACGAAATACGGATGCCGCTCGCCGACCAACTGCGTGACGTCGGTGTCTCCCGCCGACTCACTCGCCCCGCCGATGGCGTCGAGGTCGCCCATGTCGGCTCCCGCGCAGAACGCCCGTCCGTTACCGGTCACGACGATCACCCGCACCTCGGGATCGGCCTCGGCGCGATCCATGCAGCGGTAGAACGCGCCGGCCAGCCCGCCGCCCCAGGCGTTCATCCGCTCCGGACGGTTGAGCGTCACCACGGCCACGCCGCTGTCGCGCAGCTCGAACAAGACCGGGGCCGCCGTGTCGGAAACGGTCACCGCGACTGCCTCATCGACTGGTCAGCTCCTCGCACTTCAGCCTTGGTATTTGCTCATACTGTACACCTATCGGTACTGCCCTCCGCAAGGCGGCTTCGAGCCCCCAGGTCATCCCTCGACCAGGCCGAAACGCCGGTAGGCCTGCCGGATCTGCGTTTTGGCGGACTCAGGCAGAACCGCCTGCGGTGGACGCGATTCCGGGTAGGAGCCGATCGGCAGCCCCAGCACCGACGCGGCGTATTTGAACGCGCCACCCCAGTGGGTGAAGTAGTCGGGCCGACCCGGATGGCAGGTGTACCAGGATCCCCGGTCCGCCTCGAACCGGTCCATGCCGCTGACCCGCGCGTAGTCCATGGCCTCGATCAGCTTGCCGTCCCAGATCAGGTTCCAGTACTCGGTGAAGACCCGCCGCTGCGGCGTCTCCATCAGATATCCGGCGGTACCCAGTTGCGCGGCGCAGACGATGCCCTCACGCAGCCAGCCCGCCCGGTAGACGGTGGTGTCGCACTCCCAGATCAGCAGATCCGGGGCCAGTTCGTGCAACCGCCGGCTGTTGGCGGGCCGGAAGGCACCCTCCTTGGATGCGCAGACCGCCGGGATCTCGGCGGCGATGCGGGCACTTTCGGCCGCGGTCAGCACGTATCCCGACGACGGTGAATTGAACATGCCCAGCGCGATGTCGGTCCGATCGGCGATGTAGCGGAAGAAGTTCAGCACACCCTCACCGCCGTGGGCCTCCATCATCGGCGTTTGCAGGTAGACGATGTCGGCGCCGGCCGCCTCGGCGTGGCGGGTCAGCTCGAGGCAGTCCTTGGCCGCCGTCGCGGCGGTGCAGGACTGCACCACCACCTCGGGGTTGATCGCGCGCGCCTCCTCGATCGCCACCTCGAGCAGACGCTTGCGCTCCTCGATGGTCAACGACCAGAACTCGGCGATACCGCTTGTACACCAGAGCATTTCGTGGCCCAGATCGCCGACGCAGTAGCGGACCAGATGCCGGTAGGCGGCCCAGTCGATGTCGTCGCCGTCCGGCCCGCAGAACGGCGTGTAGAGCGAGTCGCCGATTCCGCGCAGCGCGACCCGTGCCCAGTCCCGGGCCTGTGCAGCTGTGGCCATCCGCCGCTCCTCGCTATCAGGTGAAGTCGCTACCGCCGTCGACGTTGACGTTGGCGCCGGTCATGTACGAATTGCGCCGCGAGGCCAGGAAAGCCGCCACCGGCCCGATCTCGTCGGGCAGACCGGCCCGCGGCAGATGCGCGGGGTGACCGAAGTGTTCGTCGATCGCCGACATCAGCGCATAGGGGTCGGCGCCGTCCACCCCGACGGTCTCAGCCCAGCTCAGCAGCGCCTCGGAGGCGATGCTGCCCGGTGAGACCACGTTCACCATGATCTCGTCGGCGGCCAGCAGTAGCGACAGGTTCTTCGAAATGCTGTTGACCATGGATTTCGCCGCGGTGTACGCGGGCAGCATCACGCTCTGCCGCTGCGTCGAATGGGCCGAGAAGTTCACGATCCGGGCCCAATCCGCGTTGCGCAGCAGGGGCAGAGCCGCACGCACGCAGCGCACCATGCCCATCGCGCCGTCGTCGACCGCGGCCAGCCACTGCTCGTCGGTGAGCTGCTCGAACGTGCCCGCGGCACCTGGCCCGACGGTGTTGACAAGAACGTTGAGCTGCCCGCCCCACCGCTCACCGATCCCGGCGAACAGCGCATCCACCTGCGCCTGGTCGGCGATGTCGGCGACCAGCCCGACAGCGTCGGGACTACCGCACTCGGTGAGCGCGTCGGCGGCCTCGGTCAGCACATCGGCCGACCGGCCGATGACGGCTATGCGTGCGCCGTCCTCGGCGAGGCAGCGCGCGGTGGCCAACCCCTTACCGCGGCCGCCGCCCACGACGACGGCGGTCGCATCGGCGAAACCGAGGTCCATTGCGGTCCGTCCGGCCCCGTCAGGTGCCCGTCCAGTTCGGCTTGCGCTTCTCCGCGAACGCAGTGGCCCCTTCCATCGCATCCTTGGACGAGAACACCGGGAAGACCAGTTCGCCCTGCTTCTTCCACATCTCGGCTTCGGTCCAGTCCGCCGACTTGGTCATGACCTCCTTGGTCACCGCGACCGCCAGCGGCCCGTTGGCGGTGATGCGCTCGGCCAGGGCCAGCGCGCCGGCCAGCGCCTCACCGGGTTCGGTCAGCACGTTGACGAAGCCCCACGCCGAAGCCTCCTCGGCGGTGAAGCTGTCACCGGTCAGCGCGAGCTCGAGCGCCTTCTGATACGGGATGCGCTTCTGCAACCGCAGCAGGCCGCCGCCGGCGGCGACCAGACCGCGCTTGACCTCGGGAATGCCGAACTTCGCGTTCTTGGCCGCCACGATGAGGTCGGTGGCCAGCACGATCTCGGTGCCGCCGGCCAGCGCATATCCCTCCACGGCGGCGATCAGCGGTTTGCGCGGCGGTCGCTCGGTGAAGCCGATTCCACGTCCCTCGATCGCGGGGACCTCGCCGGCCATGAACGCCTTGAGGTCCATCCCCGCGCAGAAGTTGCCGCCTGCGCCGGTGATGATCGCCACCGACAGTTCGGGCGTGTCGTCGAGCTCGTCCACCGCATCGGCCAAGCCTTGCGCCACTGCAAGATTGAAGGCGTTGCGGGCTTCCGGCCGGTTGATCGTGATGATCAGCGTCCGTCCTTGACGCTCGAGCAGAACCTCGTCTGACACGAATGCCCCTTTCGCCTGCGCCACACTGGGCGGGCAGGATATCGCCCGGTATCGCTGGAAAAGCTTACTATAGGACTTACAGTAAAAGGGTGGATCACAGGTGGTCGTTCCCGTCCCGATGCCTGCCGGTAAGGTCGCGGATACGGCGGCGTAGCAACGTGAACGCAAAGGCGCAGTTCAGGGTACTCGCTGTTGACTCACTCTCGACAACCATCCCAACGCTGCCTCATTGATCTCGCGCGCGCAGCAACGAAGTGACGGAGGTGCCCAGTGGCAAAGCAGGCGACCGCGCAGAAACGCCAGCGGCGCGAGCGCGGCTCCATCAATCCCGACGACATCATCAAGGGCGCATTCGAACTAGCTGAGCAGGTCGGCATCGACAACGTGAGCATGCCCTTGCTGGGCAAGCATCTCGGTGTCGGCGTCACCAGCATCTATTGGTACTTCCGCAAGAAGGACGATCTGCTCAACGCCATGACCGACCGCGCATTGCGTCGGTATGCCTTCGCCACCCCGTACGTCGAGGCCAAGGACTGGCGCGAAACGCTGGCCAACCACGCGCGCTCGATGCGCGAGACCTTCAACGGCAACCCGATCCTGTGCGATCTGATCCTGATCCGTTCGGCGCTGAGCCCCCGGGCCGCCGAGGTGGGTGTGCAGGAAGTGGAGAAGGCGATCAACAGCCTCGTCGAGGCCGGACTCTCACCCGAGCAGGCCTTCGACACCTACTCGGCGATGTCGGCGCACGTCCGGGGGTCGGTGGTGCTGCAGCGGCTGCGCGAGAAGAACCTCGCGGCCGACGACAGCGTGGGTGAGCTCGACGACTCGGTCGACCCGAACGCCACACCGTTGCTGGCGACCATCATCCGGACCGGACATCATCTCAGCGCCTCCGACGACCGCAATTTCGAGTTCGGGCTCGAATGCATTCTCGATCACGCCGGCCGACTGCTCGAGGCGAACACCAAGCCGGCTCGCAAGGCCGCCAAGCCTGCCCCGGCCCGCGGCAAGGCCACCACCCGTAGCTAGCGACCCCCACACCGAAACGCCATTCCAGCAGGTCCGCTCTCGGACTTTCGGCGCCGGAATGCCGTCTCGCCAAACGCTGTCGGCCGGCCCTTAGACCTCGACGATGACGGCGCCGCCCTGCCCGCCGCCGGCGCACATGGCCGCCATGCCGATTCCGCCGCCGCGACGCTGCAGCTCGTAGACCAGCGTGGTGACCATCCGGGCCCCGGAGGCGGCGATCGGATGGCCGAGACTGCAGCCGCTGCCGGAGAAGTTCACCAGCTCCTCGTCGAGGCCGTACTCCTTGCAGGCCGCGATCGGCACCGAGGCGAACGCTTCGTTGATCTCCCACAGCGCAATGTCCGACGGCGTGAGCCCGGCCCGGTCGAGCACCTTGCCGATGACCTTGACCGCACCCAGTCCGGTGTCGCGGGGAGGTACCCCGGCCGCACCCCAGGCCCGGACGGTGGCCATCACGTTCAGCCCGTTGGCGGCCGCGTAGTCGCGCTCGACCACTGCGACGCCGGCCGCTGCGTCGTTGGTCCCGCTGGCGTTGCCCGCGGTGATCGAGAAGCCCTCGATCTCGGGATGCAGCACCTTGAGCCCGGCCAGCTTCTCCACTGTGGTGTCGCGGCGCGGTTGCTCGTCGACGCTGAAGTCGACGACCGATCCGTCGATCTGGGTGATCTTCAGCGGCACGATCTCGTCGGCGAATTTGCCCGCATCCATCGCCGCGATGGCGCGGTGGTGCGAGCGCACTGCCCAGGCGTCCATCTCTTCGCGGGTGATGCCGTAGGACTGGGCGGTGTTCCAGCCCACCGTGATCGACATGTCCTTGGCGGGGGCGTCGGGGGTTTCGACGTGGGTGGGCGGCATCCACCGCTCCTCGAACTTCAGCTCGGGACCGGGGATGCGCCAGTTGGTCAGCGGGGTCATCGACAACGACTGCACTCCGCCGGCGATCAGCACCCGCTCCATGCCGGAGCCGATCTGGGCCGAGGCGTTGCCGATCGCGGTCAGGCTGCCGGCGCAGTGCCGGTTGACCGACTGGCCGGGAATATCCGTCAGGCCGGTGGCGTCGGCCGCGTAGCGCGCCAGATCTCCACCGCCGTAGTGGGATTCGGCGAAGATGATGTCATCGATCTCGGCTGGGTCCACTCCCGAGCGGCGCACCACCTCGGGCAGCACTGTGGTGATCAGGGTCTCCGGCGCAGTGTTGACCAGCGCGCCCTTGAAAGACCGGCCGATGGCCGTCCTGGCAGCACCGACGATGACGGGTGTAGGCATATCTCGACCTCGGTTTCAGCGGAAGCGAACGTTACAAAACTAACAGATACTGTAGCGCGGGCAGTAGGGTGTAACCGCTCACTCGGCTGTCTGGACTGGTTCCGGGTCCGGTTCGGGGACGAAAAAGTGCTCGTCGCGCAGCCGGAACGCCTCCTTGGTGCCGTGCTCGGCACGGGTCTTGACGAAGTTGAACTCCCCCGGCGCGAACTGCAGGTTCGTGCCGTAGGCGTGGAACAGGTAGCTGGCCACCTCTTCGCCCTGGTAGGCCTGGCTCTGCTCGACAAGCCGGAACGCCTCCTTGGCGATGACGATCCCGTCGGCCGGCATCTTCGCCGCCTTCTCGGCCCAGTACCGCGCCCGCGCCTGCACCGCGCCCGGATCGCAGGTCTCGGTGAAGACCCCCAGGTGCTCGACCTCGCCGGCAGTGATGATGTCGCCGGTGAGCAGCAGGCGCCGGGCCAGCACCGGACCCAGGCGATGGAAGAACATGTGCAGGCTGCCCAGCGCCGGGCCGAGGAAGCGGGTGGCCGGCATGCCGATCCGGGTGGCGCGTCCGATCACCGAGATGTCGGTCATCAGCGCCATCTCGAAGCCGCCGCCCAGCGCGTAGCCGTTGATCTCGCCGACCGTCACCTTCGGAAAGCCCATCAGGTTGTGATAGAAGCCGAACGACCGGCGGTCGACGGTGAGCCGGCGCCGCTGGCTGGGACGCGACCTGCGGGCCTCGGCGGGTGTGTCGGCGCTCGTGGAGCCGTACCAGCCGTAGGCGTTGTTCATGTCGGCGCCGGTGCTGAACACCCCCTCCGCGCCGCGCAGCAGCACGACGGTGAGGTCGTCGTCGTCGGCCACATCGTCGAGGTAGCGGGCCAGCAACTCGCGCATGGACGCGTCGTAGGAGTTGCGTTGCGCGGGGTTGTTCAGCGTGATCGTCGCGATGCGGGTGTCGCGGTCGGCCTCGAAGAGCACGCGGTCGTCGGCGGTGGTGGTCATCGGATCCTCTGTTCAGTCGCGGTTCGAGATCAACTTGGCTTCGATGGTCTTGTCCGCACCGGCCGCCAGCGTGTTGCGCCGGGCGGCGGCCAGGTGCGCGGCGGCCAGCCGCTGGGCGCGGGCGGTGTTGCCGTCGGCGATCGCGTCGAGCAACCGGTGGTGATCGCGCAATGCGGCGCGCATCGTCGTGGGGTTCATCGGGTCGTCGGGATGGTGTTCGTCGCTCCACACGGCCGATTCGTGCGCCGACCAGATCAGCTCCAGCGCGCCGATGAGCAGGATCATCGGCTCGTTGCCGCACCGCGAGACGAGCTCTTCGTGAAACCGGCGGGCATTGGGGACGTAGCGCGCCGGGGTGTCGAACTGCTCGGACTGCGCGTCGATGGCCGCCCGCAGATACGGCACCACCTCGGTCATGCGGTCGGCGCGGGCCGCGCACAAACCGGCGCAGATCGGCTCCAGATGCAGCAGCGCCTCGCTGACGTCGCCGGGCGTCGCCGCGCGGGTCTGCAGCACCATGCTGATCATCTGGGCGGTGCGCTCGGCCGACGGCAGATGCACCACCGCCCCACCGACGTTGCCGCGCCGGACCGAGATCAGCCCGTCGGACTCCAGGATGTGGATGGCTTCGCGCACCGCCGGAGGGCTGACGCCGAACTCGGCGAACAGGGCCTCCTGCGACGGCAGGACGTCACCCTCGGCCAGCCGGCCGGTGAGGATGTCGTCGCGCAGCCGAGAAGCCACGAGTTCTGCCACCCGGGGCTGGCGAATGCGCTGCACTGACACTGTTCCGCAGACGGCCTTTCCTTGCTAAGTTGTACAGGATAGTAATCGAACTACCAACGGTATGGCTATCTGTATAGGCCGCCGGGCGCGGAGAGGACGGCAGCCGGTGCGTGACGACGCCGACGCGGGCGCGGTGCGCCAGAGCCGCAACGGTTCGGTCCTGCGGATCACCCTCGACCGACCGACGAGACGTAACTCGCTGAGCCACACCATGATCGACGACCTTGTCGCCATCATGACCGCCGCCGCCACCGACGACTCGTTGCGCGCGGTGTGCCTGACCGGGGCCGGCGGCGACTTCTGCGCCGGCGCCGACTGGGTGGCCACCAACAGCGAGGGACGCCGCCCCAGGACCGGCGACCTCACCCGCCGTATCCCGCACACCGCCAACCGACTCGTCGAGCTCGTCGCGACCATTCAGCTTCCGGTGGTGTGCCGGCTGCGCGGCTGGGCGGTCGGCCTGGGCGCCAATCTGGCCCTGGCCGCCGACTTCACCGTGGCCGACGCCGATGCCACGTTGTGGGAACCCTTCGTCGACCGCGGCTTCAGCCCGGACTCCGGGGCGACCTGGCTGCTTCCGCGGCTGGCCGGGGTGAGCCGGGCCAAACGCATGCTGCTGCTGGGCGAGAAGGTCAGCGGATCCGAGGCGGCGCAGTGGGGACTGATCCACGACGCCGTCGCCGACGACGAGCTCGACACCGCCACCGACGAGCTGCTCGAGCGGCTGGCCTCGGGACCCACGGTGGCGATCGGGCTGGCCAAGCAGGCCATCAACTACGGCCTGCACGCCACGCTGGGCCAGTCGATGGCCCATGAATTGGCCAGCCTCGAACTATCGTGTCGGACCGCTGATTTCAAAGAGGGTCTGGCCGCTTTCCGAGACCGGCGCACGCCGGACTTCCACGGCAGATGAGCGAAGGACACCACGTGGGCACACCCGGCAACCGCGACACCATCACCTACGAGGTGACGGGTCACACCGCGACCATCACGCTGAATCGCCCGGAGGCGCTCAACGCGTTGTCGCCGCACATGATCACCGAACTGCGGGCCGCCTACGACGAGGCCGAGAACGACGACGACGTCTGGTTGATGATCGTCACCGGCAACGGCCGCGCGTTCTGCACCGGAGCCGACGTCACGGAGATCCCCGAGGACGGCAGGGTCATCTACGAGCGGCCCTATCTGTCCACCTACGACCAGTGGGAGGCCCCACAGGAGGGCACTCCCCCGTTTCGCCGGATGGCCAAACCGGTGCTGGCGGCGATCAACGGCATCTGCTGCGGCGCCGGACTGGACTGGGTGACCACCGGTGACATCGTGATCGCGTCGGACAAGGCGACGTTCTTCGACCCCCACGTCAGCATCGGGTTGGTGGCCGCCCGGGAGATGGTGCGGCTGGCACGGGCGCTGCCCCGCTCGGTGGCGCTGCGGATGGCGCTGACGGGCAAGCACGAGCGGATGAGTGCGCAGCGTGCCTACGAGCTCGGGATGGTCACCGAGGTGGTCGAACACGAGCGGCTGCTCGAGCGGGCCCACGAGATCGCCGACATCGTCAACTCGAACGCCCCCCTGGCCGTGCGCGGGACCCGGCTGGCCATCCACAAGACGCTGGACCTGCCGCTGCTGGAGGGCGAGATTCTCGCCGAGACATTCCGCGAACGGGTGGTGCGCACCGAGGACGCCCAGGAGGGGCCACTGGCGTTCGTGGAGAAGCGCACTCCGAACTGGCAGTGCCGGTAAGGGTTCACCGATGGAGGACTTCGAAACCGTTCTGCTCGACGTGGACCATCGAGACCGGGTCGCGACGGTCACCCTGAACCGCCCGGAGGCGCTGAACTCGTTCAACCGCCGGATGTGCGAGGAGATGCGGCAGGTCTGGCACCTGATCAAAGACGACGAGGCGATCAACGCGGTGGTGCTGCGCGCCGCGGGCGAGCGCGCGTTCTCGGCGGGCCTGGATGTCAAGTCCAGTTACGGGCAGCCCGACATCGTCTGGAACCACGAGGATCCTGGTGAGCTGCTCAGTCCGAAGTGGCAGAAGATGTGGAAGCCGGTGGTTTGCGCGGTGCAGGGCATGTGTACCGCGGGCGCGCTGTATTTCGTCAACGAGGCCGACGTGGTGATCTGCTCCGACGGGGCGACGTTCTTCGACTCCCACGTCAGCGCCGGCCTGGTCTCGGCGCTGGAGCCGGTCGGGCTGATGCGCCGCGTCGGGCTGGGCGACACGCTGCGGATGGCGTTGATGGGCAACGACGAGCGAGTCGGGGCACAGACCGCGCTGCGCATCGGGCTGGTCACCGAAGTGGTCGGCGAACAACAACTCTGGGACCGTGCCCACGACATCGCCGCGTGCATCGCCGCCAAGCCGCCGACCGCCACCCAGGGCACCGTCAAGGCGATCTGGGAATCTCTCGACAAGCCCTACCGGGCGGCGATGGACCAGGGCTTGATCTACACCCGGCTGGGCAATCCGATCGCCAAAGCCGAACTCGCCGAGCGGCCCATCCCGAAGACGAAACCCCGGATCCGCTGATGAGCCACCCCCTGTCGCGACGCATCGACGCGGTGCTCGACCTCGACCCCGCCGCGCGGGCGCTCGAGTTCGACGGCACCTGGCACACCTTCGCCGAGGTGGCCACCCTGGCCCGCAGGGTGGCGGCGCTGGCCGGCCGGGGCCGGGTCGGGATCATGCTGCGCAACGAGCCCGCCCACGTCGCAGCCCTGCTCGGGGTGCTCTGGGCGGGAGGCACCGTGGTGGTGATCAACCCGGGTCGCGGCCACGACCGGACCCGCGCGGACATCGAGGCGTTGCGGATGCCGGTGCTCGTCGGTCTGGCCGGCGACCTGACCGCGCTGGCCGGCGAGTCCGCCGCGACCAGAATTGCGATCAGCGATCTGCAGACCCCACCCTCGGTCAGCGAAGGCACCGCGCCCGACGACTCCGGCAGGCCCGGCGTCGCAGTGTGGATGCTGACCAGCGGAACCACCGGCCCGCCCAAACGGATCGATCTCACCTACGACATGTTGGCCCGCAGCGTCATCGGCGCCGATCCGGAGCAGGCCGCCGCGCCGACGCGGGTGCGAAGCGGCGTCGCCATCGTCAACTCTCCGCTGGTCCACGTCGGCGGGGTGTTCCGGGTGCTGCTGTGCATCGCCGAAGCCCGGCCGTTCGTGCTGCTACGCCGGTTCGACCTGGACCCGTGGGCGCGCGCGGTGCGCGAGTACCGGCCCCGCGCAGTGTCGCTGGTCCCCGCCGCACTACGGATGGTGTTGCACTCGGGTCTGACCCGCGCCGACCTCGCCGGGGTCAGCGCGGTCACCTCTGGGACCGCGCCGCTGTCGGCCGACGACGCCGACGCGTTCACCGAGAAATTCGGTATCCCCGTGCTGACCTCCTACGCGGCAACGGAATTCGGAGGCGGCGTGGCCGGGTGGACGCTGGCCGATCACCGGAAACACTGGCAGGCGAAACGAGGCAGTGTCGGGCGCGCCAACCCCGGTGCGCGGCTTCGCATCGTGGACGCGGACTCCGGGACGCCACTGCCGGCCGACCAGCCCGGCCTGCTCGAGGTGAAACCGGCTCAGCTCGGCCCCGATGCGGACTGGCTGCGCACCACCGACATCGCCCGCATCGACGCCGACGGATTCCTGTGGATCCTCGGACGCGCCGATCAGGCCATCATCCGGGGTGGTTTCAAGGTGATGCCCGACGACGTGC
>Ga0208328_1000319_pt1 | contig 23687 bp, 19 predicted proteins | sample DeeseametaMP2633_FD_184170 | JGI IMG/M metagenome (GOLD analysis project Ga0208328, IMG submission 184170) | Marine microbial communities from the Deep Atlantic Ocean - MP2633 (SPAdes) | ecosystem: Environmental > Aquatic > Marine > Unclassified | place: Northeast of Antigua and Barbuda, North... | reverse complement strand
GGCTCGTCGGCTTCGATTCGTTGTGCATCGATCCGCGCCACGAGCGCGTTGATCGGTATGCCCAGAACCTCCGCCCGATCGCGCAGCAAATCCCAGAAAACCGGCTCCAGCGTTATGCTGGTCTTGTGACCGGCGATCTCGACCGATCGTTTGATGGGGGGATGGTAGCGCATTGGGGGAACCGTGGCGCACGCCTATTGCGAGCGCAATCCTCTCGCCCCGCTGATCCAGACGTCAGACCTTACGGTGCGGCCGCTGCCGGCTGATCCGCCTCAAGCATTTCCCACTGCGCCCAGATGCGCGGAGCCAGCTGGTCGAGCGGCACCCAGTGCTCTCCACCTGTCAGGTTGATGCGGACTATGTTCGGCCCTCCCGCGGCCTCCAGCTTTGTGGCCGCTTTCGGATCGACCTCCGCGTCCTTCGTGCCGTGCATCAGGAGCAGCGGTTCCTCGACTGCGGCTATCCTGCCCAGATTATCGTAGCGTTCGCTGACCAGCGCACGGGCGATTCCCGGGACCATGTCTTTCAGCCGGGTGAAAGCGCCCATCGTCGCCACCCCGGCGAATTCGTGCCGCGCAGCCATTTCGATGGCCACGGCCCCGCCGAGCGAGAAGCCGAACACATAAAGGCGCGAATCGGGGGCGAGCTCGCCTGCCTTGGCGATCCAGGCCTCGGCATCGGTGTAGAGGCCGGCTTCGGAGGGTTTGCCCGGATTGTCGCCATAGCCCCGGTAGGACGCAATCAGCACGCCCCTGCCGCCGGCCCGCATAGGCTCCGCGCGATAGGCGGAGACCATCTGGTTGTAGGCATTGCCGTGGAACACGACGACGATCTGGTCGACGCCATCGTCCGGCGGCCAGTACGCCCCCTCCAGCGTCAATCCGTCAGCGGTTTGCGTGGTGATCGCCTGCGGGGGCTCGCCCCGGAATTCCACGTCCGTATCGGCAAGCGCGACGGGCTGGTAGACGCGGCTGGAAACGAGCCCCGCAGCCGCCGGCGTGGGCACAGACGAGACGCCGAGGCACAGCAGGAACAGGGCGAGAAGGCTCAAAACCCGGTATTGCATGCCTCGGTGCCTCGTCGTGGCGATCGCGTCGTCTGTCTCAGGACAATGAGCCCATCAATACATGTGCTGCCCGCCATTGAGGCTCATCGTCGATCCCGTGACGAAGCCTGCGTCCTCGCTGGTCAGGAAGGCGACACCGCGCGCGATCTCTTCGGCGTGGCCGAGGCGGCCGACCGGGATCTTGGCGACGATCTTTTCCAGCACCGGTTCGGGCACGGCGGCGACCATGTCGGTGTCGATATAGCCCGGGGCGATGGCGTTGACGGTGATGCCGAAACGCGCGCCTTCCTGCGCCAGCGCCTTGGTGAAGCCGTGGATGCCGCTCTTCGCCGCGGCATAATTGACCTGGCCATACTGGCCCGCCTGCCCGTTGATCGAACCGATGTTGACGATCCGGCCCCAGCCGCGTTCCTTCATGCCCGAAAAGGTCGCCTTGGCGAGATTGAAACAGCCGCCCAGATTGGTCCGCATCACGGCGTCCCAGTCTTCGTAGCTCATCTTCAACAGCGTGCCGTCACGGGTGATGCCGGCATTGTTGACGACGACGTCGATCGGGCCGTGTTCTTCTGCCACCTTGCCGCAGGCATCCTGCACCGCGTCGAAATCGCCGACGTCGAACTTGATCGTCGCAATGCCGGTCTCATCGGTGAACTTGCGCGCCGCATCGTCATTGCCCGCATAATTGGCGATGACGGTGAATTCGCGCTCGTCGCGCAGGCGTTCGCAGATGGCGCGGCCGATTCCGCGCGTGCCCCCGGTAACGATGGCCACACGTGTCATGATCTTTCTCCCAAGCTTTCCGTAGCGTTGCCACGACTTAAGCGAGGGATGCACGACGCGCCAAGTCCTTTCGCCCAGACGGGCGAGGATGCAGACGTATTTTCCGGTAGTGCCTAGAAGTTGACGCGGGTGCCGACGTAAACGGCCTGATCGTCTTCGACCCCATCGGTCAGCGGGGCAAGGCGGTTGTTATCCTTCGACAGGCGAACGCCGGCCGTCACGTTGACGTTGCCGATCACGCGATAGGATGTGCTGAGATCCACGCTCTGGCCGGGCAGGCCGTCGGGTGTACGCAGCGAACGGGTGCCGCTGTCTTCCCGGTTTATTGCGACGCGCGAATTGAAGCGACTCGGCTTGTCGGCCTTTTCGCCCTTGTCGGGTGCGAAGGCGGCCAGATCGGGCATGCCCATGTCGCGCAGGCCGACCGAAACGGTCTTGGGCTGCGTCGGCTGCGAGAAGCTCTGGTAACCGCGGGCGACGCCGAGGTTGTAACTGGTCGGGTTGACCGCAAGAACGCGTTCGCGGTTACCGGCGGTACCGACCGAATCGATGCCGCTGCGGATCGAAATCGCGCGGGCCGTTGCATCGTCCACCCGGACGGCCACGGTGACGGTGCGGTCCTTGCTCAGTCCCGGCTTGCTGGCCGGGGTGAAGCGAAGGCCCTTTTCCCCCATCACGGCAGCGACGCGCGCAGCAAGCTGCGGATCGATCTTGGCCGGGGTGAAGGGCAGGTAGGCGATGTCTTCGGGAAGTTCCGCGGCAGCACTGGTCTGAACGACGGCAAGGCCGGCAGCGGGAATGGAAAGGGCCAGACCGGCAGCAACCAGCGCCGCGGGTACGAACCGCGCCTTGCTCTGGTTTTTTACCGAATGTGCCACCGAATTTCTTTTCCTATGTTGCTGCACCAGTAAGCCAGAAATCCGCTGAACGGTCCCTGACTCCTGCATTAAAGGCGCAGGCGATTCCCTCTACTCCGGCAAACATCCTACCACTCGCCCATGCCTTGGCCAGCTTTTCCACAAAGCCTGGTGGTAATTGACAGAAAGTGTTGCCCAGTTTCCACAAGCACGCGAACCCTAACTTGTTCCCGGCCAATGAATTAAGGCCATATTCACGCGCTGGAGACTGTGTGGGCCGCTGGCCCGTTTGCCTTGCTCCGAGGCGTGCAGGCATTATAGAGCCAAGAAACCTGCAGGATACCAAGGACCGACATGAGCGCTTTCGCAAACATCCGCCGCCCCGCAACCTTCGCCGTTGCGATCGCAGCCACGGTTGGCCTCGCGGCATGCGGTGGCGGGCGCGAACGGCCGCGGGCCGACGTCGCAGCCTCACAGGTCACCACCATCGGCGTGAACTCCTATCTCTGGCGCGCCGCGCTCGATGCGGTCAGCTTCGCACCGCTGCTGCAGGCCGACAGCAATGGCGGCGTGATCGTGACCGACTGGTACGCCAACCCCAGCAATCCGGGCGAACGGGTGAAGATGACCGTCACCATCCTCGATTCGGATCTGCGTGCCGATGCCCTGCGCGTTGCAGCAAGCCGCCAGGTCAATCAGGGCGGGACATGGGTCGATGCGCCGGTACAGGCGGCAACCGTGCAGAAGCTGGAAGACGTCATTCTGACGAAGGCCCGCGAACTGCGCCGCGAAGCGATGGGCTGACCTGCGCAGGCATTGGCGGGCGCTGGCCTGAAAAGCGCCTTCCAATAGCCGGCAAAATCCGTAAACGCGGCTGCCTATGAGCAGCGATACCCGTTTCGATCCGGCCAGCGCCGATGCGCGCTGGCAAAATGCGTGGGACCAGGCGCAGACCTTCCGCGCCGACAGCAATTCCGCCAAGCCCAAGAGCTACGTGCTCGAGATGTTCCCCTATCCTTCGGGGCGCATCCACATCGGCCACGTGCGCAATTACACGATGGGCGACGTGCTGGCGCGCTACAAGAAGGCGATCGGGCACGAAGTTCTGCACCCCATGGGCTGGGACGCCTTCGGCATGCCGGCCGAAAACGCGGCGATGGAAAAGGGCGTCCACCCCGGCGGCTGGACCCGCGCCAATATCGAACACATGAAAGCGCAGCTGAAGCGGCTGGGCTTCGCGCTCGACTGGAGCCGCGAACTGGCCACCTGCGAGCCGGATTATTACGGCCACGAGCAGGCGCTGTTCATCGATCTCTACGAAGCGGGCCTCGTCTACCGCAAGGAAAGCGAGGTCAATTGGGACCCGGTCGACATGACCGTTCTGGCCAATGAACAGGTGATCGACGGCAAGGGCTGGCGCAGCGGCGCCGAGGTCGAGAAGCGCAAGCTGGCGCAGTGGTTCCTCAAGATCACCGACTTTGCCGAAGAACTGCTCGAAGGGTTGGGCGGCCTCGAAAACTGGCCCGACAAGGTCCGGCTGATGCAGGAAAACTGGATCGGCAAGAGCAAGGGCCTGGAGTTCAGCTTCGACCTGTCGAATGGCGAGAAACTGCCGGTCTATACGACGCGGCCCGACACGATTTTCGGCGCCAGCTTCGTCGCTGTTGCGGCCGATCATCCGGTGGCGCAGTCGCTGGACAGCGACGAGGCACGCGAATTCATCGCGCTGTGCAAAAAGGGCGGCACGACTGCCGCCGAACTGGAAACCGCGGAAAAGCTCGGTTTCGACACGGGCATTACCGCGAAGCATCCGTTCACCGGCGCGGACCTACCGGTCTATATCGCGAATTTCGTGCTGATGGATTACGGCACCGGCGCGATCATGGCGGTGCCGGGCCACGACCAGCGCGACTTCGAATTCGCGACCAAGTACGGCCTGCCGATCCCGCGCGTGGTCGCTGCCAGCGCCGAAGATGCCGGCAAGCTCTTCGAGGGCGAGGCCGAGGCGGGCGAGGGCGTGCTCGTCAATTCCGACTTTCTCGACGGGATGGCGGTCGAAGATGCCAAGCGCGAAATCATCGCCCGGATCGAACAGCAGGGCCGCGGCCGGGGCAAGACCGTCTGGCGCCTGCGCGACTGGGGCGTATCGCGCCAGCGGTACTGGGGCACGCCGATCCCCTTCATCCATTGCGACACATGCGGCGTGGTGCCCGCGTCCAAGGACAGCCTGCCGATCACCCTGCCCGAGGATGTCGATTTCCAGACGCCGGGCAACCCGCTGCTGCGCCATTCGACATGGAAGCATGTCGACTGCCCCAAATGCGGCGGCAAGGGGACGCGCGAAACGGACACGCTCGACACTTTCGTCGATTCGTCCTGGTATTTCCTGCGCTTTGCCAGCCAGCCCGCGGACAAGCCCTTTGACAAGGACGAGATCGCCAAGTGGCTGCCGGTCGAACAGTATATCGGCGGCATCGAGCATGCGATCCTGCACCTGCTCTACGCCCGCTTCTGGACCCGCGCGCTGGCCCACATGGGGCAGATCGATGTGAAGGAACCTTTCGCTTCGCTGTTCACGCAGGGCATGGTCACGCATGAGACCTACAGCCGCAAGACGGGCGGCAAGACCGTCTATTATGCGCCCGACGAAATCAGCCGCGAAGCCGAACGCGCGCTGCTGAAGGACGATGGCGGCGAGGTCGAGATCGGCCGTGTCATCAAGATGTCGAAGTCGAAGAAGAACGTCGTCGACCCCGACACCATCGTCGACACCTATGGCGCAGATGCCGTGCGCTGGTTCATGCTGTCCGACAGCCCCCCCGAACGCGACCTGCCATGGTCCGAAGCCGGGATCGAAGGCTGCAGCCGTTTCGTCCATCGCCTATGGCGCCTGTTCGGTGCGTTCGATGCAGGTGTTCAGGGCACCGATCAAACGCTTGATCGACATGTGCACAAGACCGTTCAGGCGGTCGCGGGCGATATCGAATCGCTCGGCTTCAACAAGGCGGTGGCGCGGATTTACGAACTGACCGGCGCAGTGGAAAAGACGCAGCCTTCTGCCAGCCGTTCGGCCGCGATCCGCACGCTGGTCCAGCTTGTGGCACCCATGATGCCCCATCTGGCCGAAGAAGCCTGGGCTTCGCTGGGCGAAACCGGGCTGGTCGCCGATGCGGATTGGCCGACTGTCGATCCAACGCTTCTGGTCGACGATGAAGTCACCATCGCCGTCCAGCACAAGGGCAAGCTGCGCGATACGCTGACCGCACCCAAGGGTGCTTCGAAGGAAGATCTCGAAGCCATGGCGCTCGCCAGCGAGAAGGTCCAGCGCTCGCTCGACGGGGCAGAAGTGCGCAAGGTCATTGTGGTCCCCGACAGATTGGTGAATATCGTCACCTGATGCGTATCCTCCTCGCCAGCCTCGCCCTCGCCACACTGTCGGCCTGCGGCCTTTCGCCCATGTATGCGGGCGGCGGCAGCGGTGCGGTGGCGCAATCGCTCGCCGCGATCGAAGTGGCGCCGATCGAAGGGCGCGCGGGCTGGCTGGTGCGCAGTGCGCTGGAAGAACGCTTTGCCGCAGCGGGTAATCCCGCGCCGCGCTACCGGATCGATATCCGCCTGGACGACCGGCTCGAAGGGTTGGCGATCCTGCGCGACGATACGATCAGCCGCGAACGCCGCACTCTGCGCGCACGCTATCAGCTGACCGACCTTTCGACGGGCGAGATCGTCCTCGATGCGACCGACGGGTCGGATGCCGGCATCGACGTGGTGTCGAGCGAATATGCCGTCATCGCCGCCGAACAGACGGCGCTTGAAAATCTCTCGCAGGACCTTGCCCAGCGGATCGTGACGCGCGTCGCGCTGGCGCTTCGCAACCAGCGGTGAAGCTGACGAACCGCGATTTCGCGGCGAAGGGGCGTTCGGCCGCACAGGGCTGTTCGATTTTCTTCTTTTGCGGCCAGGACGAAGCCGGGGCGACAGCTGCGGCCAATGATCTGGTCACCTGGCTTCCCGAACCGGGCGAGCGGCTGGAGATGTCCGGCGGCGAGGTGAAGAACGATCCGGCCAAGCTGGGCGATGAAGCGCGCACCAATTCGCTCTTCGGCGACAAGCGCCACATCTGGATTCGCGCCAACGGAGACGAGGCGGCAGAGGCGCTGAAAGTGCTGATCGAAACCAGCGATGCGGGGGCGGGCGAGGCCTGCCCGGTGATCGTCGTGGCCACGTCAGCAACCGACAAGTCGCGCACTGCCAAGCTGCTCGAAAAGCGCAGGGATGCGCTGGTGGCCATGTTCTATCCGCCCGATCTGCCCTCCGTCACCCGCAGCGTGCGCGCATTGGCGGATGGGGCGGGCGTGCGGTTGGGCGGCGATCTGGCAGAACGGATCGCGCGCGCCGCCAATCTCGACATCCGACTGGCCAAGAGCGAGGTCGACAAGCTGGCTCTTTATCTGGATGCCAGCGCGCAAAGTCCGCAGACGGCCACCGCGGACGATCTCGATGCCATCGGCGCATCGAGCGAAGACGATGGTTTTGCCTCGCTCGTCAATGTCGTGATGGGGGGGCAGGCTGCAAAGCTCGGGATCGAACTGGGGCGGATGAAACAGCTCGGCCTCAATCCGGTGGGCGTGCTGCTGGCCTTCGAACGGCGTGCGGCGCAGCTGGCGCGGATTGCCGCAGCCCTCGGCTCGCGCGGGTTTGGCGATCTGGATCGCGGAGAAGAGGCGCGGCTCGGCATCTTCTTCAAGGAAAAGCGCGAGATCGGGCAGCAACTGGCGCTGTGGCGGCACGGCGACAAGCTGGACCGGCTGACCCGGCGGCTCGTCTCCCTGCACCGCGAACTGCTGACCAACAGCCAGGCGGCCGAACTGCTGCTGGCGCAGGGCCTGGCCGACATCGCCAGGGTGGCGACGGCGCGGACCCGCTAAGCGGCAGGTATCAGTTTTCGGGGACCGAGAACGTGCCTGTGACGCGGCCGCCCGACTGGCCCTGGCCGGTGACCGAGGACGATCCGCTGGCACGGCCATCCACGCTCGACACGCCGGTCGCCAGATCGATGACCAGCCGTCCGCCGTTCAGCGTATCGCCGCCGCGATTGAGGCGGACATTGCCCGCCATGGTAATGATCCGGCGGTTGAAATCATAGACCGCGGTATCGCCGCGCGCGCGCTCGTTCCCGCGCGTCACCTGGACGCCGCCGGTGGCCATGATGCGCTGGATTTTCAGCGAACCGGCGTCGGTATAATTGACGATGGTGCGCGCCGCATCGAGATTGAGACCAGCCTGCGTGATCTTCACATTGCCCGACAGGACGACGCGGTTCTGCCGGTCCTGCAGTTCGATGCGATCGGCCGCATAGCTGACCGGCGCATTGGAATTGTGCCCGGCAATCGCCTGCGCAGAAAGCTGTATACCGGCAAAGGCGGCCGCCGTGACGGCAAAAGACCCGATGCCCCAGCGGGCGATGGTGGGGAGCAACGGCTTCATCAGGGCATCCTCAGCTTTCCGGGTTCCATGCGCAAGCGCGCATTGCCTGTCAGGGTAATGGTGCGTGCCGAAAGATCGGCGTTCAGGCGGTCGGCGCTGAAGGTGCCGGCGGGTATGGCGCCGTCGACCCCGCCCGAACCGACGAGCTGCTTGTTCGCAAGATCGAGCGATACGCCGCGCGCGACCATGCGGTAGCCGTCGGCGGCCGTCAGGCGCAACGGCCCACGTACTGCGACGATCTCGTTGTCGATATTGTATTGCCCGCCCTGCGCGACCAGCCTTGCGGGACCTTCGTCGAGCAGCAGACGCGCCACGACATCATTCATGCGCACGATGCCTTCGGCGCTGGAGCGCTGGACCGCTTCGCCCGCTGTCAGGGAGAAGGGACGGTTCTTGTTGTCGGCACCGCGATAAAGCGCATTGTCGACGCGCAGCCGCTCGTTGATGACGGCCACCTTGTTCCGATCGAGCAGGAAGCTGACTTCACCGCGCGGACTGAGCGGTGTGATCACCATCAGCGCCGCCAGCACGCCAACCCCCATGGGCAGGGCGCGCGACAGAAAAGCAACCATGCGATCGTGCGAGCCACCGGGCTCGGCCCAGTGCTGGCGCTCGCTGCGGCGCGCTTTCGCTTCCTGCGTTTCTATCCTGCGGTGCCGCGATACCATGGGTTATGCCTGACCGGCCTATCCTTACATATGGCTGAAGATGTCGTGATCGGCCCAGCCTGCCACGTCCAGCCGCGCGCGTGTGGGAAGGAAATCGAAGCAGGCCTGTGCCATCTCGGTGCGCCCTTCGCGTTCCAGCCGACGGTCGAGCTCTTCCTTCATCCGGTGAAGATAGCGAACATCGCTCGCGGCGTATTCCCGCTGCGCATCGTTCAGCACCGGGCCGCCCCAGTCGCTCGACTGCTGGGCCTTGGAGATATTTTCGCCGAGCAGTTCCTCGACCAGCATCTTCAGTCCGTGGCGGTCGGTGTAGGTACGGATGAGCTTGCTGGCGATCTTGGTGCAATAGCAGGGCGTCGCCATGACGCCGAGGTAATGCTCGATCGCGGCCAGGTCGAAGCGGGCGTAATGAAACAGCTTCAGACGGGCCGGATCGGCCAGCACGGCTTTCAGGTTCGGCGCATCGTAGCTGCTGTCGGGGCCGAACCGGACAAGGTGCTCGTCGCCCTTGCCGTCGCTGATCTGGACGACGCACAGCCGGTCGCGGATCGTGACCAGACCCATGGTTTCGGTATCGACGGCAACGGGGCCGTCGGCGAGTACGCCTGCGGGGAGGTCTTCTTCGTGGAAATGCACTGCCATGTGCGCGGCCTTAGGCCGATTGGGGATTGGTGGGAAGGGGGGCTGGCGAGCAAAGGCGGATCGGCCTAGTCCATCTGTCATGGCAAGCGAACCGATCCCCGAAAGCTGGCAACTCGTACTGGAACCGGTCCTGGCGACGGCAGAGGCGCGGCAACTGGGTGGGTTTCTGGTTGCAGAAGAACAGGCGGGCAAACAGATCTACCCCCCGCGCGGCTGCCGGTTGAAAGCGCTCGAACTGACGCCGCTGGACGAGGTGAAGGTCGTGATCCTGGGGCAGGATCCCTATCATGGTCCGGGTCAGGCCATGGGGCTGTGCTTTTCCGTCCCCGAAGGGGTGAAGATCCCGCCGAGCCTGGTGAACATCTACAAGGAACTGGAAGCGGACCTTGGTGTGGCGCGCGCCGATCATGGCGATCTGAGCAAATGGGCGCGGCAGGGCGTGCTGCTGCTTAATAACACCCTGACGGTCGAGGCGGCCAAGGCCGGCAGCCACGCCAAGCGAGGATGGGACGCTATCACCGACGCCTGCGTTGCAGCAGTTGCGGCCCGCGATGAACCAAGCGTGTTCATTCTCTGGGGCAGCCATGCGCAGGCGAAGGCAATGCGGATCGCCGGCCTGCGCGAAGGGCCGCATTGCGTGATCGAAAGCCCGCACCCCAGCCCGCTATCGGCGCATCGCGGGTTTTTCGGCTCGAAGCCGTTCAGCAGGACAAATGCCTTTCTTTCAGACCATGGCCGCGAGGCGATCGACTGGGCGTTGTAATCGCTTGCCAGTCGCCGGCACCTGTAGGATGATCGGTGGGATGGCAGGGGGAACGATGAAGCAAGCGATATTCAGGGCGAGCACTGCGCTGGCGGTGCTGGGCATGGCGATACCTGCGGGGGCGCAGAGCGACAGGGCGCCCGCCGTGCAGACCGAACCCGCTGCGCAGATGGATGCTGCCAAGGCAGCCGCGCTGGCCGAAGCCATGCGCGCCAGCGAATTATGGATCGAAGGACAGCGCCGATACCGCAACATTCCTGCGATCTCCGCCGCTGTGGCTCTGGGCGACCGGACGGTGTGGGCGAAGGGTTTCGGCGCGACCGATCGCGGGCAGGACAAGCCCGCTACACCCGAGACGATTTATTCGATCTGCTCGATATCCAAACTGTTCACCGCCGTCGCGCTGATGCAGCAATGGGAACAGGGCAAGGTCGCGCTCGATGCGCCGATTACGCAATATCTGCCGTGGGCGAGGCTGGCCGACGATCCGCGTGAAAGCGTGCCGATCACCTTGCGCGGCGCGTTGACCCATTCGGCGGGTCTGCCGCGCGAAGCGGACTTTCCCTACTGGACCGGGCCCGATTTTACCTTTCCCTCGCAGGAGCAGGTTCGCGCGACCATCGGCAGCCAATCACCGCTCTATCCTGCATCGACAACCTGGCAATATTCGAATCTCGGCCTGACGCTGGTCGGCGAGACGGTCGAAGCGGTGAGCGGCCGACCCTATGCGGACTATGTGACCGCGAATATCATCGAGCCTCTCGGCCTGAGCGATACGCGTCCGGGTATTCCGGCGGAGCTCTATGGCAGGCAGATGGCCGTGGGCTGGGGCGCTCTGGAGGCGGATGGCACACGTCCGGAACTGAAGCTGTTCGATCCGGCGGGCATCACGCCTGCGGCAGGCTTCAGCGCCAGCGTGGCAGACCTCGCCAAATTCGCCAGCTGGACCTTCCGCCTTGCCCGGACGGGGCAGCGCGAAGTCCTGCGGCCCTCGACCCTGCGCGAGATGGAACGGGTGCATTACGTGTCGCCCGATTGGGAGACCAACTGGGGCCTCGGCTTTGCCGTGCGCAATATCGGCGGCACCACCGTGGTCGGGCATGGCGGCAGTTGCCCCGGCTATCGCAGCATGCTGATGCTGGCGCCGGCCGAAGAGATGGGCGTGGCCATCGCCATGAATGCGATGGACGATCCCGGGCGCCTCGCCGAAGGGATCGCGGCGCTGATCAAGGCGCGCGGCGAAGCCAAGCCGTTCGATGCGGTCGAAGGTGTCGATCTGGCCGAATTCGCGGGCGTCTATGACGGGCAGCCGTGGTCGGGCGAATTCATGTTCGTGCCATGGGCTGGCGGGCTCACCTGGATCGACCCCGATGCCGGGGCACCGGCGGACAAGATGTCGCGCCTGAAACCCTTGGGCGGCGATCGCTTTCGGGTCATCTCGCCCAGCGGCGAAGAGCGCGAGGAGGTGGTCTTCGAACGCGACCGTGCAGGCAGGATCCACACGGTCCGGCAGCATTCGAATACCAGCCGCCGACTAAGGCCGCTGTAGCTCAGAAGATCGTGTAACCGCCGTCGATCACTACCGAATCGCCGGTGTGGAACCGGCTGGCATCGCTGGCGAAATAGACGGCGATGCCGGCAAAGTCCTCGCCTTCACCCCAGCGCCGCATGGGCACCCGGCCGATCGCCTTTTCGTTGAAGGCATCCCAGTTCTGCAGGCGTTCGGTCATGTCGGTGGCGATCCAGCCGGGCAGGACGGCATTGGCGCGAATGCCGTGCCGGGCAAGCTCCACCGCCGTGCCGCGCACCATCGCCAGCACGCCGGCCTTGGTAGCGGCATAGGCCTGGTTCTGCGGGGCGCCGTGGATCGCCGATACGCTGGATGTCACCAGCAACGAACCGCCCTTGTCACCCCGTTCCGCGCGTTCGACCATGTGCCGCGATGCTTCGCGCAGCGTCCAGAATACCGCGTCGAGATTGACCGTGGTCACCTTGCGCCATTGCTCGGTCGTCTGCTCAATCAGCGGGGCGCTGCCGCCCACGCCCGCATTGGCGATGCAGGTGTCGATCCGGCCCATCCGCGAAAGGCTTTCCGCCATCGCGTCCACCACGGCGGCCTCGTCCGACACGTCGACCGACAGCGCTTCTATCCGCGTGCCATACGCCTTCAGCTGTTCGAGGGCGGCGGCGTTCTTGTCCGCCTTGCGGCCCCAGATGACGACATCCGCGCCCGCCCCGGCAAGCCCTTCGGCCATGCCCAGCCCGATCCCGCCATTGCCGCCGGTCACCACCGCCACTTTGCCGGTCAGATCGAAGGGGGTGAAGGCCATGGCTGTCGCTCCTGTCAGCGGGGTAGTTCGCTCGCCCCCATCAGGGCGAGATCGACGGCGCGCGCGCACTGGCGCCCTTCGCGGATCGCCCATACGACGAGGCTCTGCCCGCGCCGCATGTCGCCGCAGGAAAACACATTCGCCTCGCTGGTGAGATACCATTCGGTATCCGCCGCCACATTTCCGCGCCCGTCCAGATCCACGCCTGCCCGGTCGAGCAGCCCGCGGCGCTTCGGCCCGGTAAAGCCCATGGCCAGCAGGATGAGATCGGCCTTCAGCGTGAAGGTGCTGCCTTCCACTTCCTGCATCCTGCCGTCTTTCCATTCGACGCGCACGCATTCGAGCCCGGCGACATCGCCGTTTTCTTCGGTGACACGCTTGGTCAGCACGGCCCAGTCACGATCGACCCCCTCTTCGTGGCTGGACGATGTGCGCAGCTTCAGCGGCCAGTCGGGCCAGGTCAGCGCCTTGTCTTCCTTCTCGGGCGGCTTGGGCATGATTTCCAGCTGGGTGACGCTGGCAGCGCCCTGCCTGTTGCTGGTGCCCACGCAATCGCTGCCGGTATCGCCGCCGCCGATCACGATCACGTGCTTGCCGGTCGCGGTGAGCGAGCCGCGCGGGGCGGCGCGCACTTCCTCGTCGCCTGCGTTGCGCTTGTTCTGCTGGGTCAGGAATTCCATTGCCAGCCGCACGCCATTGAGTTCCGATCCGGGAATGTCCAGCATGCGCGCTTCTTCTGCGCCGCCCGCCAGCACGACCGCGTCGAAATTCTCCTGCAGCGCCTGGAAGCTGACTTCCACGCCCACTTCGCTGGAGGTGCGGAACTGGACGCCCTCGGCCTCCATCTGCACCGCCCGGCGGTTGATCAGGTGCTTTTCCATCTTGAAGTCGGGAATGCCGTATCGCAGCAGCCCGCCGATGCGGTCGGACTTCTCGAACACGGTCACGGCATGGCCGGCGCGCGCCAGTTGCTGCGCGCAGGCAAGCCCTGCCGGGCCGCTGCCGATGACCGCCACCGATTTGCCGGTGCGCTTTTCGGGCACTTCGGGTTTGACCCAGCCTTCCTGGAACCCGCGGTCGATGATCGCGCATTCGATCGACTTGATGGTCACCGGGCTGTCGACAATGTTGAGCGTGCAGGCCGCCTCGCACGGGGCGGGGCAGACGCGGCCGGTGAATTCGGGGAAGTTGTTGGTGGAATGCAGCACTTCGAGCGCATTCTTCCAGTCGTCCTCGTAGACCAGATGGTTCCAGTCCGGGATGATGTTGTTCACCGGGCAGCCGTTGTGACAATAGGGGATACCGCAGTTCATGCAGCGCGCCGCCTGCGTCCGCAGTTGCTTTTCCGACAGCGGAACGACGAACTCCTTGTAGTGCGTCAGCCGTTCTTCGGGATCGCGATAGGTGCGATCCTCGCGGTCGAATTCGAGGAAACCTGTTTCCTTGCCCATTCAATCAAACCCTAAACTAAATTCGCAATCCCCGCAAAGGCAGGGACCCAAGGCCGCGCCGCACCCGTAACGGCTGGATGTCCGCCCATGCGGGAAAGGCGAGGCATGCATGATCATTCCGCAGCTTCCATCGCGGCCTGTTCGCGTTCTTCCTCGAGCGCCTTCAGCGCCCGGGCATAGTCGCGCGGCATCACCTTGCGGAAATTCTTGAGCTCGTTCGCCCAGTCATCCAGCAAGCCCTTGGCGCGGGCCGATCCGGTGTGTAGCAGATGGCGTTCGACCAGCACCTTTACGCGCTCCGCGTCGTGGTAGAGCGGATCGCCCATGCCGAAATTCTCGACCGAAACGCCGCGCTGCTGCGGCCTGCCCCAGCTCTTGTCGGCGCCTTCGCCATCGCCCGGCTGGACATCCAGCACATCGACCTGCGCCAGATTGCACAGCTTTTCGAACCGGCGGTCCGGATCGTACACATAGGCTATGCCGCCGCTCATGCCGGCGGCGAAATTGCGGCCGGTGGGGCCCAGCACGCAGACCACGCCGCCGGTCATATATTCGCACCCATGGTCGCCCGTGCCTTCGACGACGGCGACCGCGCCCGAATTGCGCACGGCAAAGCGTTCGCCCGCCACGCCGTGGAAATAGGCTTCACCGGCAATCGCGCCGTACAGCACCGTATTGCCCACGATGATGTTTTCGCCCGGCGCGCGCGGGGCCTCTTCGGGCTGGCGAACGATGATGCGCCCGCCCGACAGGCCCTTGCCAACATAGTCGTTGGCATCGCCGGTCAGGCTTACGGTCACGCCGTGGGCCAGCCACGCACCGAAGCTTTGTCCGGCAACGCCGGTAAAGTCGATCCGGATGGTGTCGGGCTGCAGGCCCGAATGGCCATGCACCTCCGCGATCCGGCCCGACAGCATGGCGCCGACGGTGCGGTTCACATTGCGGATCGTGCGGGTAAGCTGGACGGCCTGCCCGCTTTCGATGGCGGGCGTGCAGGCCTTGATCAGTTCCACATCCATTGCCGCGGCAAGGCCGTGATCCTGCGTTTCGGTATGGTGGAGCGATTGGCCCTCTTCCAGCGGCACTGCGTGGAGAATGCGCTTCAGGTCGACGCCATGCGCCTTCCAGTGGCGTTCCACCCGGCGCATGTCGAGCCTGTCGACCCGGCCGATCATCTCTTCGATCGTGCGGAAGCCCATTTCGGCCATGATGGCGCGCAGTTCTTCCGCCACGAAGAAGAAGTAATTGATGACGTGTTCGGGCGTACCGGTGAACCGCTTGCGCAGCACCGGGTCCTGTGTTGCCACGCCGACCGGGCAGGTGTTGAGATGGCACTTGCGCATCATGATGCAGCCGGCCGCGATCAGCGGGGCGGTGGCGAAACCGAATTCATCCGCGCCCAGCAGCGCACCGATGGCCACGTCCCGGCCCGTGCGCAGGCCGCCATCGACCTGCACCGCGATGCGGCTGCGCAGATCGTTGAGCAGCAGCGTCTGCTGCGTTTCGGCAAGGCCGATTTCCCAAGGGCTACCGGCATGCGTCAGCGACGTCAGCGGGCTCGCCCCGGTGCCGCCTTCATATCCCGAAATGGTGATATGGTCGGCCTTGGACTTCGATACGCCCGCAGCGACCGTGCCCACTCCGACTTCGGACACCAGCTTGACCGAAATACGGCTCTTGGGCTGGACGTTCTTCAGGTCGTGGATCAGCTGGGCAAGATCCTCGATCGAATAGATGTCGTGATGCGGCGGGGGCGAAATCAGGCCCACACCCGGCGTCGCATGGCGCACGGCGCCGATACGCTTGTCCACCTTGTGTCCGGGCAGCTGCCCACCTTCGCCGGGCTTTGCACCCTGCGCCATCTTGATCTGGATATCGTCGGAATTGACCAGATATTCGGTGGTCACGCCGAACCGGCCGCTGGCGACCTGCTTGATCCGGCTGCGCATCGAATCGCCATTGTCCATCGGGCGGAAGCGCTCCGGCTCCTCGCCGCCTTCGCCCGTGTTCGAACGCCCGCCCAGCCGGTTCATGGCGATGGCCAGCGTCGAATGCGCTTCGTGGCTGATCGAACCGAAGCTCATCGCGCCCGTGCTGAAACGCTTGACGATCTCGACCGCCGGTTCGACCTCGTCGATGTCGATGGGCTGTTCGGCAGGCTTCAGTTCCATCAGTCCGCGGATCGTCAGCAGCCGTTCGGACTGCTCGTTGATCGCCGCTGCGAACTCCTGGTAATTCTTCGGATCGTTGCCGCGTACCGCGTGCTGCAACTGCGCGACCGATTGCGGCGTCCAGGCATGCGCTTCGCCGCGCAGGCGATATTGGTAGATACCGCCGACATCCAGCATACCCTTGTAGAGCGGGCTGTCGCCATAGGCCTGCGCGTGGCGCAGCACGGCTTCTTCGGCCACTTCTTTCAGGCCGATGCCTTCGATCGTGGTGGCCGTGCCGTTGAAATAGGCATCGACGAATTCGGAATTCAGCCCGACCGCATCGAAGATCTGCGCCCCGCAATAGGACTGGTAGGTCGAAATGCCCATTTTGGACATGACCTTCATGATCCCCTTGCCGACGGCTTTGACATAATTCTGGCGGACCTGATCCGCGTCGAGTTCGGGGAACCGCTTTTCGCGCAGGGTCTCGAGCGTTTCGAACGCCAGATAGGGATTGATGCCTTCCGCGCCGTAACCTGCCAGCGCGCAGAAATGGTGCACTTCGCGCGCTTCGCCGGTCTCGATGACCAGACCGGTCTGCATGCGCAGCCCCTGCCGCACCAACTGGTGATGCACTGCCGACGTCGCGAGCAGCGCGGGCATGGGAATACGGTCGGGGCCCTGGCCGCGATCCGACAGGATCAGGATGTTGGCATCGCCCAGTACTGCCTCGGTCGCAGCCCAGCACATTTCCTTCAGCGCCATGGCAAGTCCATCGGCGCCCGTGCTTGCGTCCCAGGTGATATCGATCGTGGCGGTCCGGAACGCGCCGTCCAGCGCGACTTCCACCGAACGGACCTTGGCCAGGCCTTCGTTGGTCAGGATCGGCTGGCTGACTTCCAGGCGCTTGTGCGTGCCGGCGTCGCGGCCCAGCAAATTCGGGCGCGGGCCGATCATCGACAGCAGGCTCATCACCAGCTCCTCGCGGATCGGATCGATCGGCGGGTTGGTGACCTGGGCGAAGTTCTGCTTGAAATAATCGTACAGCAGGCGGCTGCGGTCCGACAGCACGGCGATCGGGGTGTCGGTCCCCATCGAACCGATCGGGTCCTCGCCGCCGCGCGCCATGGGCTCCAGGAAGCGGCCGATGTCTTCCTGCGTGTACCCGAACGCCTGCTGGCATTCGAGCAGGCTGGTGTCGGTGCTCGCGATCTCGCTCAGATCCGGCTCGATGTGATCGAGATCCTTGAGCTTGTACTGTGCCGCTTCCAGCCATTCCTCGTAAGGTTCGGCATTGGAGAGCTGGGCCTTGAGCTCCTCGTCCTCGACGATGCGCCCTTCTTCCAGATCGATCAGCAGCATGCGTCCCGGCTGGAGACGCCATTTGCGCGTGATGTCCTCGTCCCTGAACGGCAGTACGCCGCTTTCCGATGCGAGGACGACGAGATCGTCCTTGGTCGTGCACCAGCGTGCGGGGCGCAGGCCGTTGCGATCGAGACAGGCGCCGATCTGGCGGCCATCGGTAAAGCACACGGCAGCCGGGCCATCCCATGGCTCCATCAGGGCGGCATGGTATTCGTAGAAAGCGCGGCGCGCGGGATCCATCAGCGGGTTCTTCGCCCAGGCTTCCGGCATCAGCATCATCATCGAATGGGCCAGGCTGTACCCGCCCGTCACCAGCAGCTCGAGCGCATTGTCGAGGCAGGCGGTGTCGGATTGCCCATGCGGGATCAGCGGCCACATCTTGTCGAGATCGGCGCCGAGCAGTTCGCTTTCCATCGTCCGGCGGCGCGCTTCCATCCAGTTCACGTTGCCGCGAACGGTGTTTATCTCGCCATTATGGGCCATGAATCTGTAGGGATGCGCCAGGCGCCAGCTCGGGAAGGTATTCGTCGAGAAGCGCTGGTGGACGAGGCCGAGCGCCGAAACGCAGTCCGGATCGCGCAGGTCGTCGTAGAAACTACCCACCTGATTTGCCAAGAGCAGGCCCTTGTAAACGACCGTGCGGCTTGAGAAGCTGGGTATATAGGCCTGGCTAAGGCCTTCAATTCCATGCTTTTCTTCCAGTGCCTTCAGCGGATTGAGCGTCTGCTTGCGGATCACCACCAGCTTGCGTTCGAAGGCGTCCTGATCGGGGCAATTGGGGCCGCGCGCGATCACGCACTGGCGGATGCGCGGCATCGATTCGATGACGGCTTCGCCCAGTCCGTCGAGCGTTGTCGGAACGTCGCGCCAGCCGATCACACGCTGGCCTTCCTTTTCTGCGAAGCGTTCGAGCTGTTCGGTGACGAAATCAAACGCTTGATCCGCAGGTGGTAGGAAGCACATGGCGACCGCGTAATCGCCCGGCGCGGGCAGTTCCTTGCCTTCGCTCTGTGCCCATTTGCGGAACAGCGGATCGGGAATCTGCAGCAGAATCCCTGCGCCGTCGCCCAGCAACGGGTCCGCGCCTACCGCGCCGCGGTGGTCCAGATTTGCAAGTATTTCAAGCGCTTGCGTGACGATGGCGTGGCTCTTCTTGCCCTTGATATGGGCGACCATGCCGACGCCGCAGGCATCGTGCTCGTTACGCGGATCGTAAAGACCCGTAGCGTGGGGCGGCGTGCGTCCCATTGGCGAAGCGTCCTCCTTCGTGCCCACTAACCGCCCGCCCAAAGCACGGATCGGTCAGGAACAGGATCAATCGGCACCGCGCGCGATGCCTGCAAAATTGCGCGAAGGGACCTAATGCCGACAGGAACGGTTTTTTGCAACTGCGAGCAGCGTAGCAAAATTTCACGGGCTGCAAGATTTACACTTTAACGGGCGTCAGGCGCTGAAAAGCGCGTACCCGGCTGGCTCTATTGCGACTTGGTCGCCCTATTGAGCTTTTCAAGCGCGCTGCGCAGTTCCGCCTCCGGATCGCCGGTCTCGTCCTGGCGAGGCCGCAGCGGTGTCTCATTCTCGGCCTCGCGGCGAAGAAAGGCAATGACCGGATCGGTATTCTCGTCCTGGCGCGCCGCCACGGGGCCTGCCTTGCATGCCTCCAGCGCGCGTTCAAGCCGCGCCGTCAGCGCATCCAGCGAGAGGTCGCCAACCGCCTCCGCCATGACTGGAGGAGCGGGATGGGGCGTGTCGAAGCAAATCTCTTCCGTATCGCCAACGGATTGCCCACCGTCGGATTCGTGATCCCCGGAACCGCGCGTTTCATCGTCGATCGGTTCGACAACCTCAGACGGGGAGGCGCCGACTTCAGCAGAATAGTCCGTTGGCTCGTCAATTGGAGGCGCGGCAACCTCGGCATGATCTGCCTGAAAAGTCACAATCCCTTCTTCATGCATGTCTTCGCGCGGATTGAACGGGCGGCGCGGCGCGTCTTCGGTGGCGGCGACAGGAAGTAGCTCTTCCTCCTCGCGAAGCCAGGCGGGGTCGACGTCGTCTTCTTCATCGTCGTCGTGCACGGCGTCGTTTATCGCCGCGACACGCATGGCCAGCACGACACCTATCAGCAGGCCAAGCAAAGCCGCCATTACGGACAGGACAATCCTGCTCGACCCGGCGCTCAGCACGCCATCCAGCGAAAGTCGTTCGGCCAGTGCCTGATGGATGCTCTCGGGCATTACAAACAGGCCAAGCCCCATCAGCAACGCAAACCACAAGCCGACACCCCATTTGAACGCAGGGTGTTTGCTGACTGGTGCGGTGCGGGTTGCGTCGGTCATCGGTCGGTCTCAACTCACCATGGGCGGCTCAGGCGGCCGCGGACGGGGCACGTCCTAGCAGTTCTTGGTAAACGGCACGATAACGATCGATGTTCCTGCTCCAGTCGTGCTTTGCAGCGACATGCATGCGACCGGCCTCGCGCATGGCGGGCCAAAGCTCCTTGGCATCGACAAATCCAGCCAAGGCGGTCGCGATGGCCTGGGGGTCGTCGGGCGGAAAAAGGAGACCGCTGACGCCGTCTTCGATCAGTTCGCGATGCCCGCCGACATCGCTCGCGGCAACGATCCGCTGCTGCGCCATTGCCTCCAGCGGTTTCAGCGGGGTGACCAGATCGGTAAGCCGCGATTTTTTGCGTGGGTAGGCCAGCACATCGATCAGCGAATAATACCGTTCAACCTCGTCATGGGGGACCCTGCCGGTAAATACGATAGCCTCGCCCACGCCTGAGGCGGCGGCTTGCGCACGCAGTGCCGCATCCATCGGACCGCCACCGACCAGCAATAATTGGGCGTTCGGATGATGTTTGCGTAACGCTGGCATGGCGGCGATGAGATCGTCCAGCCCTTCGTAATCGTAGAAGCTGCCGATAAAGCCTATGACCGGCCCGGACCCGATCCCGATACTGGCGGCAAGGGTTTCGTCGCGCGCCGGGGGATGTCCGAACAGCGTAAGGTCGACCCCATTGGGCGAGAGGGCGATCTTGTCGCCATCGTGGCCGCGGGAGACCAGATCGCCACGAAGGCCGTTGCAGATAGTGAAGACGGCGTCGGCCTTTGCGACCACGCGATTTTCCAGCGCGCGGGTCAGGCGGTATTTTATCGAGCCTTCGCTGCCGGTTCCGTTGCCGACTGCCGCATCTTCCCAGAAAGCGCGTATTTCGTAAACGAAAGGCATGCCCAGACGGCGTGCGGTGCGTAAGCCGGCCATCCCGCATAAGGCGGGCGAATGGGCATGGATGATATCGGGCCGCCATTCCTTTGCCACGCGTTCGATCCCTGCGCGCAAGGCTTCGATTTCCTGCCATTCACGGATGATCGGGGGGCTGGATAATCTCGTGGCAGTGCGATGGAAGGTCAGCCCGTCGACGGTTTCGACCGGCGGCCCTTGGGCCAGGTGGCGGTTGCCCGTGATACCGCAAACCTCGATCCCGGCGCTCTGCGAACTCTTGAGTATGGCGCGCGTGCGAAAGGTATAACCGCTGTGCAGCGGCAATGAATGGTCGAGAATGTGCAGAACACGGGTCATAAGATCGGTTCCTGTGACACATCACGCTTAACGACGCGTCAACTGCATTGCATTAGAGGCGCACTGGAAAGACCTGCACGTGATCGATTATTTCGCCCTTGCCCTTGCCCACGCGCTTCTCGTCATTGCGCTTTTGCGCATACTTGCGCGCGGCGAGCTCGACCGAGAGGAGGCATTAGGCGATGTGATCGCCGAGCCCGAGGAACATTCGACGGGAAAACGACCGGCTGGTACCCGCCAACGCAAGAAGCGCGGCGATGCTTGATGTAGCGCTCTTCCTGACCGTCATGGCCATGTTCCTGCTCGGTCTCAGGCGTCCGTTCATCTGGGTGCTGGCCTATCTCTATATCGATATTCTCGCGCCGCAGAAAATCGGGTGGACGCTGACGCCGATGCTGCCGATCTCGCTGATCGCATTCTTGCTGGCGTTTGCGGGATGGGCATTTGCGGACCCCAAGTCCGACACGAAGTTTACGCTGCGCCAGGGCATCATGTGCGCGCTGCTCGCCTACTGCTTCATGACCCTGCAATGGGCCGATTTCCCGATCGAGGCCCATGAGAAGTGGGATTGGGTATGGAAGGCGCTGGTCTTTGCCATCTTTCTGCCGGTCACGCTGATAACCCGCCTGCGGATCGAGGCTGCGGCGCTGGTGCTGGTGCTGACCGCAGGGGCGATCATCATTTCGGCAGGCATGAAGACGGCGCTCGGCGGTGGCGGGTACGAAAATCTCTATCTGTTCGTGAATGACAATTCGAACATCTACGAAAGTTCGACCCTGGCAACGGTTTCCATTGCGCTGATCCCGATCATCTTGTGGTTTACCAGGCATGGGACGATCTTCCCGCCCGACTGGCGCGTGAAGACCTTCGCCGGGTTGCTCATTTTCGCCTGCCTGCTGATTCCGATCGGCACCGAAGCGAGGACCGGCCTGCTCTGCATCGGCGTGCTCGGCATCCTGATGCTGCGCGATGTCAGGAACCGGCTGATGTATGTGATGGCCGCCGGCGCGCTGGGGGTTGCCGCGCTGCCCTTTCTTCCCGCCAGCTATTACGAACGCATGGCAACGCTGGGTTCGGTCGAATCCGACGAATCGGCTTCGACCCGTATGCAGGTCTGGATGTGGACGCTGGATTATGTGTCCGAACATCCGCTGGGCGGCGGGTTCGACGCCTATCGCGGTAACAAGTTCACGTACCGCATGCCGGTAACGCGCGAGGAAGGCGGTGCCCTGGTCACCGAAATACAGGATGTGACGGATGCAGGGCGTGCCTATCACTCCTCCTTCTTCGAAATGCTGGGCGAACAGGGCTGGCCGGGTCTGATCATGTGGCTCAGCCTGCATGCACTGGGCCTACTGCAAATGGAACGGATCCGCAGGAAGTGGCGGGACCGGACAAACCCTGCAGAGCAATGGCAGGGCCCGCTGGCAAGCGCATTGCAGTTTTCCAACATCGTCTATCTTGTCGGCGCAACCTTCCAGGGGATCGCCTATCAGCCGGTGTTCCTGATGCTCATCGGCTTGCAGATCGCTTTGTGGACCTATTGCCGAAAACGCGATTCGGCGCGTGAAGCAGCCGAGCACAAGGCGCGCCGCGACGCTCGTCGCGCGGCTGCTTCGGCCAAGCCCGCCATTCCGTAACGGCACACTTCGCGCGGTTGCGCACCCCCTTTGCATGCGCCATGAGTCGCGCCGCATCGTGCGGTAGAGTCGCGCGAAACCAAGTGTTTTGAGTAGAGGAGAGGCGAATATGAGCCCGCAGGAACTGGCAGAGAAGGTTGGACAGCAGATCGGCACCAGCGAATGGGTCGAAATGAGTCAGGACCGCATTAACAAATTTGCCGATGCGACCGGCGATCACCAGTTCATCCACATCGATGAAGAAAAGGCCAAGATGACGCCCTTTGGCGGGACCATCGCGCATGGCTTCCTCACATTGTCGATGATCCCCTATCTCGGCGCCAAGTCCGACATGCCCAAGATCGACGGCGTGAAGATGGGTGTGAATTATGGCGGTAACAAAACGCGCTTCATCTCGCCCGTTCGCAGCGGCAAGCGCATTCGCGGCCACTGGAAGCTGGTGGAAATGATCGAAAAGCGTCCCGGACAGTGGCAGCAGACCAGCGAGATCACCATGGAGATCGAGGGTGAGGAAAAGCCGGCCCTGATCTGCGAGTGGATCACCCAGATTTTCGTCTGATTTCCCCCTCCTCCCCGGTGAGGATCAGGTACATTTAGCAATCCAAGGAAATACCCATGCGTGACGCAGTCATCGTCTCCACCGCCCGCACCGCAATCGGCCGCGCTTACAAGGGCGGGTTCAACGACACCAAGGGGGCCACGCTCGGCGCTTATTCGCTGAAGCCCGCTATCGAACGCGCCGGCATCGAGCCGGGCGAAGTCGACGACGTATTGTGGGGCAGCGCGCTCCAGCAGGGCACGCAGGCCGGCAACCTTGCTCGCCAGGTGGCCCTGCGCGCCGGTTGCCCGATCGGCACCAGCGGCATGACCATCGACCGTCAATGTTCAAGCGGCCTGATGAGC
>Ga0208328_1000318_pt1 | contig 23757 bp, 21 predicted proteins | sample DeeseametaMP2633_FD_184170 | JGI IMG/M metagenome (GOLD analysis project Ga0208328, IMG submission 184170) | Marine microbial communities from the Deep Atlantic Ocean - MP2633 (SPAdes) | ecosystem: Environmental > Aquatic > Marine > Unclassified | place: Northeast of Antigua and Barbuda, North... | reverse complement strand
ACTCCGTCTCTGGCCATGCCAGATCCTGGCGTTGGCCGGGTCAGGTGTCAGCGATGTCGTGAGACTTCCACTGTCAGCGATGTCCTGAGACTTCACAGCACCAGGGGACGTCCTGTCCGTATGACGTCACACGGCCCCGCCTCCACGCAGGAGACGGGGCCGTGGTGACGGGGTGGGTCAGGGGCGCTCGATGATGGCGGTGACGCCCTGACCGCCGGCGGCGCACACGGAGATGACGCCCTTGCCGGAGCCCTTCTGTGCCAGCAGCTTGGCCAGCACCGGGATGATCCGGCCGCCGGTCGCGGCGAACGGGTGGCCCGCGGCGAGCGAGGAGCCGTTGACGTTGAGCTTGCTGCGGTCGATGGAACCCAGCGGCGCGTCCAGGCCCAGGCGCTCCTTGCAGAACACCGGGTCCTCCCAGGCGGCCAGGGTGGAGAGCACCTGCGAGGCGAAGGCCTCGTGGATCTCGTAGTAGTCGAAGTCCTGCAGCGACATGCCGGCGCGGGTCAGCATCCGGGCCATGGCGTACGCCGGAGCCATGAGCAGGCCCTCGCCGCCGTGGACGTAGTCGACAGCGGCCGTCTCGTACTCGGTGAGGTAGGCCAGCACGGGCAGGCCGCGCTCCTTGGCCCACTCCTCCGAGGCGAGCAGCACCACGGAGGCGCCGTCGGTCAGCGGGGTGGAGTTGGCGGCCGTCATCGTGGCCGCCTCGCCCTTGCCGAAGACGGGCTTGAGCTTGGCGAGCTTCTCGACCGAGGAGTCCGGGCGCAGGTTGGAGTCGCGCTCCAGCCCGCGGAACGGGGTGATCTGGTCATCGAGGAAGCCGGCGTCGTACGCCGCGCCGAGCTTCTGGTGCGAGGCGGCGGCGAGCTCGTCCTGGGCCTCCCGACTGATCTGCCACTCCAGGGCGGTGAGGGCGGCGTGCTCACCCATCGACAGGCCGGTGCGCGGCTCGCCGTTCTGGGGGATGGCCAGGCCGATGTCGCCGGGGCGGATGGCGCCGAGCGCGGCGATCTTGCCCTTGGTGTCGCGGGCGGCGTTGACCTTGAGCAGCTTCTTGCGCAGCTTCTCGCTGATGGCGACCGGGGCGTCGGAGGTGGTGTCGCTACCACCGGCGATGCCGACCTCGATCTGGCCCAGCGCGATCTTGTTGGCGACCTGGATCGCCGCCTGCAGACCGGTGCCGCAGGCCTGCTGGATGTCGGTCGCGGGGGTGCCGGGCGCCAGCTTGGAGCCGAGCACCGCCTCGCGGGTCAGGTTGAAGTCACGGGAGTGCTTGAGCACGGCACCGGCGACGACCTCGCCCACCGCCTCACCGGCCAGGCCGAAGCGGTCGACGAGCCCGTCGATGGCCGCGGTCAGCATCTCCTGGTTGGAGGCCGTGGCGTAGTGGGTGTTGGAGCGGGCGAAGGGGATCCGGTTGCCGCCGATGATGGCGACACGACGAGTCTGGGTCTGCATGCCCCCATCCTTGCGCCCAAGCCGCCCGGGGAGAAGGCTGTGAGTGGCACGTCACGAAATGTGGACACTGAGTTACACGTCTAGTTACATGCTGCTGGCCACCATGGCCACCGCTGGCCCCTGGCCGCACCCGATGGGCTGAGAAGTCGACACGACGGAGGAACCGCGCGCACATGAGCGACAAGTACCAGAGCTTCACCCAGTCCCCGCTGGGCAAGATCCTCGTCAAGAACCTCGGGCTGCCCGCCCCCACGCCGCTCGAGCGCTACACCGCCGGCGACCCGCTGGTGGACGGCACCGTGGTCGTGGGCGGCACCGGCCGCCTGGCCGAGTCGCTGCCCGGCCTGCTCGACACCGTCGGCATCGCCAGCACCGCGGTGACCGAGGACGGCCAGAAGTACAAGGGCCTGGTCTTCGACGCCACCGGCCTGACCTCGGCCGACCAGCTCGTCGCCCTCCAGCAGTTCTTCACCCCGCTGATGCGCAGCCTGGCCTCGTGCCCGCGCGTCGTGGTCATCGGCACCCCGCCCGAGCAGTGCACCGGCTCCGAGCGGGTCGCCCAGCGTGCGCTCGAGGGCTTCACCCGCAGCCTCGGCAAGGAGATCGGCCGCGGCGGCACCTCGCAGCTGGTCTACGTCGCCGAGGGCGCCGAGGCCGCGGCCACCAGCACGCTGGCCTTCCTGCTCTCCCCCAAGTCCGCCTACGTCTCCGGCCAGGTCGTCCGCATCGGCGCCACCGGGACCACCAAGGCCGCCGCCGTCGCCGACTGGCAGCAGCCGCTGGCCGGGAAGGTCGCGCTCGTCACCGGCGCCAGCCGTGGCATCGGCGAGCAGATCGCCCGCGTGCTGCACCGCGACGGCGCCACCGTGGTCGGCGTCGACGTCCCGCAGGCCGCCAACGAGCTCCAGGCGCTGATGAAGGAGCTCGACGGCGACTGGCTGACCCTCGACATCACCGCGAAGGACGCCCCGCAGCGCATCGCCCACCACCTCTCCACCAAGCACGGTGGTGTCGACGTGGTCGTCCACAACGCCGGCATCACCCGCGACAAGAAGCTCGCCAACATGGGCGAGGACCGCTGGGAGTCCGTCATCGCGGTGAACCTCACCGCCCCGGAGCGGATCACCCGCGAGCTGCTCGAGCAGAAGGTCGTCAACAAGGGCGGCTCGATCGTCGGCGTCGCGAGCATCGCCGGCATCGCCGGCAACGTCGGCCAGACCAACTACGCCGCCTCGAAGGCCGGCGTCATCGGGTTCGTGGACTCCCTCAAGGACGAGCTCAAGGACGGCATCACGATCAACGCCGTCGCGCCCGGCTTCATCATCACCGCCATGACCGCCGCGGTCCCGCTGGCCACCCGCGAGGTCGGCCAGCGCCTCAACGCGATGTCCCAGGGTGGCCTGCCCGTCGACGTCGCCGAGACCATCGCGTGGTTCGCCTCGCCCGGCTCGACCGCGGTCAACGGCAACGTGGTGCGGGTCTGCGGCCAGATGATGCTGGGGGCCTGAGATGACCACCGCGTCGTCCACCGCCAAGTCCCACGACGGCTCGGCCGGGATCGGCACGCTGCTGCGCGCGGCGCTGCCGAGCCTCCCGGTGATCGGCACGCTCCCCGGCGTGCGCAAGGCGTCGGCGGACGGCTTCGGCGGCCTGTCCTACGACCGGCCGCCGGTCACGGTCGACGGCGAGCACGTCCGCGCCTACGCCGAGGTCTGCGGCTTCCCGCACAAGGACACCGTGCCGCTGACCTACCCGCACATGCTGGCCTTCGGCCTGCACATGGCGATCATGACCGACCCGGCCTTCCCGGCCCCGGCGATCGGCACCGTGCACCTGGAGAACTCCGTCACCCGCTACCGGCAGATCAGCATCGGCGACATCCTGCAGGTCTCGGCGAGCGTCTCCCCCTCGCGTCCCCACGCCAAGGGGAGGGTCTTCGACTTCACCACCGCGATCACCGACGGCGACGGCACCCCGGTGTGGGAGAGCACCAGCTCCTACCTGCGCCGCGGCAAGGGCGACTCCGACGCCCCGGCCGGCCTCGAGATCCCGACCACGCCGTCCAACGGCGTGGTCTGGAAGCTCCCCGCCGACCTGGGTCGTCGCTACGCCGCGGTCTCCGGCGACCACAACCCGATCCACCTCTACCCCGTCACCGCGAAGGCGCTGGGCTTCCCCCGGCAGATCGCGCACGGCATGTGGAGCCTTGGCCGGTGCGTGGCGGCCCTGGAGAACCGGCTGCCCGAGGCGGTCACCGTCGACGTCGCGTTCAAGAAGCCGATCCTGCTGCCCGGCAAGGTCGCCTTCGGCTCCGAGCGGTACGACGACGGCTACCTGTTCTCGCTGACCGACCCCCGCTCGTCGGCCCCGCACCTCGTGGGGCGCGCGGCCGCGCACTGAGGCTCACCGGTCGACCCTCAGCGGGGCCGGCCGAACCGCCGGGCGGCGGTGCTCTCGCGGGCCGCGGTGGCCGAGGCGGCGCGACGCTCGGAGAAGGTGGCCGTGGCGGGCTTCCAGACGCCCACCTCGGTGGTGGCGTTCCCGTCCCAGTCACCGGCCACCGGGAGGTCACCGGGGTCGCCGAACTGGACCTGGGCGGTCCACACGAGACCGTCCCCGTCCTCGCGGCGCAGCGTGAACGTCGCCGTGGACTGGTCGAAGACCCCCAGGTCGGTGCGCCCGTCGCCGTCCCAGTCGCCGGTGACCGGGATGTCGCCGGCGTCGCCGAGCGCCACCGTGCGCAGGGAGCCGTCGGCGCCGCGCAGCCGCCAGGTGCCGCTGGCCGGGCTGCGGACCCCGACCTCCCACCGGCCGTCGCCGTCCCAGTCCCCGGCCACGGGCTGGTCGGAGGCGGTGCCGAGCGCGACCCGGGCGGTCGACTGCTTGCCGACGCGGAGGGTGAAGACCCCGGTCTCCGGCGTCCAGACCCCCAGGTTGGCCTTGCCGTTGCCGTCCCAGTCGCCGAGCACCGGCTCGTCGGTGGCCGTGCCCAGGCGCATCCGCTTGGGCGCCTTCCCGGCCCGCTGGACGAGGAACTGCGAGCGGGTCGCCCGCCGGTAGACCACGAGCTCGGCGGCCGGCTTGCCGATCATGTTCGCCGCCAGGGGCACGTCGACGCAGTTGGCCGAGCGCTGGGTGGAGCCGTAGACGAAGGCGGCCCCGTCGAACCACGCCTCGACGTCCTGGCCGTCGAGGCGCTGCTCGTAGTGCAGGTGCGGGCCGGTGGAGTTGCCCGTGGACCCGACCGTCCCGAGCTGCGCGGCCTGGTCGACGCGCTGGCCCGCGACCACGTGGACCTCGTCGAGGTGGGCGTAGACCGTGCTCTCGCCGTCACCGTGGTCGACCACCACGTGGTGGCCGTACCCGCGGGCCGAGGTCGAGTCCGCCGTCCTGACCACGCCCGGGGCCGAGGCCACGACCGGGTCGCCGTCGTCGTCGGCGCGGTTCCAGTCGATCGACCGGGGGCTGGGGCTGTGGCTGGAGCGGGTGGTCCCATTCCACTCCTGGCCGCACGGGAAGGGCATGTCGTAGTCGGTGACCGGCTGCGCCCAGGCACCGGCCGGCGCCCCGACGAGCACCACGGCGCCCAGCAGCGCTCCTGCACCCAGCGTCCGCAGCCGCGCCACGGGCCCTCCTGTCGACAGGGGCGGACCCGGTCACACCCACCTCAGGAGGGCACAGCCGCCACTTTCGTCACAAAAGTAACGACCTGCGGCGTGTCTGTCACGAATTACATCATTGTTGTGCTAATTGCGGGGTCGAATCAGGCCCTCCTGGGCCACCGTGGCGACCAGGGTGCCGTCCTCGGTGAAGACCCGGCCGATGGCCAGGCCGCGCGCGGACTGGGCCGAGGGCGACCACTGGTCGTAGAGCCACCAGCGGTCGGCGCGGAAGGGGCGGTGGAACCAGATGGTGTGGTCCAGCGAGGCCATCTGGGTCTTGTGCGGGGCCACCGGGTGGGCGGCCAGGGTCGCCCCCAGCAGCGAGACGTCGGAGGCGAAGGTGAAGGCTGCGACGTGGGCGACGGGATCCTCCCCCAGGTCGCCGTTGACCTTGGCCCACATCCGCGCCCGCGAGGGGTGCACCGGGTCGGGCTCGAGACCGTGCTTGGAGCTGCCCACCCAGCGCACGTCCAGCGCCGCCCACTCACGCCCGAGCGCCTCGGCGTCGCTGTTGCCGCGCACGGTCATCAGCTCGACGAGGTCCAGGCCCTCCTCGGGGCGGATCACCGAGGGCATCAAGTCCTGGTGGCTGAAGCCCTCCTCCTCGCGCTGGAAGTTCGCGGTCAGGAAGTAGATCGGCCGGCCGTGCTGACGCGCGGCCACGCGGCGGGTCCGGAACGAGCGCCCGTCCCGGATCCGCTCGACGTCGTAGACGATCGGGATGCTCGGGTCCCCGGGGAGCAGGAAGTAGGAGTGCAGCGAGTGCACGCCGAACTCCTCCGGGACGGTCCGGATGCCCGCGCACAGCGCCTGCGCGGCGACCTGGCCGCCGAAGACCCGCCCGCGCGGCGTGTGCACGTTGCTGCCGCGGTAGAGGTCCTGGTCGATCGTCTCGAGGTCCAGCAGCCCGAGGAGCTCGTCGACCGCGCCCTGGTCGGGCCCGCGCAGCGGCGTGGGCTCGGGGACCTTCACCGGAAGCCCTCGCCGGCGTCCGCGTCCCGCGAGGGGCGGGTACGCCGCAGCAGGGCCTCCTGGGCCGTGGAGCCCACGAGCCGCCCGTCCTCGGTGAAGACCCGCGCATTGATCAGCGACCGTCCCCCGGTGGCCCGGGGGGCGTGCTGGTCGTAGAGCCACCACCGGTCGGCCCGGAAGGCCTCGTGGAACCACACGGCGTGGTCGAGCGAGGCGATCATGATGTCCGGCCCGCCGAGGCGGTAGCCGTGCGGGGCGAGAGCCGCGCCGGCCAGGGTCATGTCGGAGGCGTAGGCGAACGCGGCCGCGTGCACCAGCGGGTCGTCGGGAAGGTCGCCGTCGATCTTCAGCCAGAACCGCTGACGACCCGGCCGCTGGGGGTCCTCGGGCAGCAGGTCGGCCGAGGAGCCGACGTACCGCATCGAGATGGCGGCCCACTCCGAGAGCTCGTCGCCGGGACCGGCCTGCGGGTCGAGGCAGTCCCCGGGCGCGGGGACATCGTCGGGGAAGACGTCCTGGTGCTCCAGCCCCTCCTCGGGCTTCTGGAAGTCGGTCGTCATCACGAAGATCGGTCGGCCGTGCTGGCGGGCCAGCACCCGGCGGGTGGCGAAGGAGCGACCGCTGCGCAGCTCCTCCACGTCGTAGACGATCGGGGCGCCGGTGTCGCCGGGCTGGAGGAAGTAGGAGTGCAGCGAGTGCACCACGTAGGCCGGGTCGGTCGTCCGCGAGGCCGCCACCAGCGCCTGCGCGGCGACCTGCCCGCCGAAGACGCGGGGCAGCACCGAGGGCTGCTGGGCACCGCGGAAGAGGTTGTCGTCGATCGTCTCGAGGTCCAGGAGCGAGAGCAGCTCGCCCACGTCGCGCGGCACTCAGGCACCACCGTTCCGGTCGTCGGGGTCACCGGGCTCGTCGAGCCCGGCCAGGAACTGCTCGAACTGCTGACCGATCTCCTCGCCGGTCGGCAGAGGCTCGTCGGGCGCCAGCAGCGAGGCGCCGCTCTCCTCGGCCCGCTCGAAGGCGTCGTACTGCCGCTCCAGGGCGGCCACGACGTCGGCGACGTCCTCGTGCTCGGCGAGGTACGTCGCGATCTCGGCCTCCCGGTCCTCCGCCTCGGCCCGCAGGCCGGACAGGTCGACCGTCAACCGCCCGGCGAGCTCGACCTGCTCGAGCAGGGCGGCCGAGGCCTGGGGGTAGGACAGCTGGGCCAGGTAGTGCGGGATGTGGGCCACGAAGCCCTGCATCGGGTGCTCCCACTCCCCCATCCGGATCTCCAGGAGCGCCTGGGCGCTGCTGGGCACACGCAGCTCACCGCGCCACGGCGAGACGCCGATGAGGAGCTCGGGGTCGTTGGCGTGGTGGGTCAGGGCGATCGGGCGGGTGTGCGGCACGGCCATCGGCACCGAGCCCATCGCGATGGTGCGGGTGACGCCGAAGCGCTCCACGACCTCGCGCACGGCGCGGGCGAAGCCCTCCCAGCGGATGTCGGGCTCGGGCCCCTGCAGCAGCAGGTACGGCGTGCCGCCGGTGTCGTGGAGAAGGCGCACGACCAGCCGGGGGGCGTCGTAGTCCTGGTAGCGGTCGACCACGAACGAGACCGCCGGCCGGCGCGCGCGGTAGTCGTGCAGCTCGTCGACCTCGAAGGTCGCCACGACCCGCCCGGCGCCGGGGCCGGTGTCGTCGAGGTCGACCAGGTGCTGGGCGGCACGCGCGGCCGCGCTGCCGGCGTCGAGGAAGCCGTCGAGGACCACCACCATGGTCAGCGACTCCGGTCGCTGCGGGCCGTCGAGCTCGGGCACGTCGTCGACGATGTGCACCAGGCGGTTGTCGGCCACGGTGGGTCCACTCTCCTCAGGTCTCGGGGTCCGGTCGCCGGGCTCGTGCCCGAACGATCGCTCGGTGTGGGCAAGCCCGGAGCCGCCCACGATATTCCCGCCGCTCCCCCGGGCGCACCGGCCCGTCCACCCAATCGTTACCCGCCGGTAGTACCGGCAGGTAACATCGGCTCGTCCAGAGCACCCACCTCCAGGAGACCCCGTGCCCCGACAGTTGCGAGAGGTCGTCTTCGTCGACGGCGTGCGCACCCCCTTCGGCAAGGCCAAGGGCCAGTACGCCGAGACCCGCGCCGACGACCTCGTCATCAAGTGCATCCGCGAGCTCATGCGCCGCAACCCCGGCCTCCCGCCCGAGCGGGTCGACGAGGTCGCGATCGCCGCCACCACCCAGATCGGCGACCAGGGGCTGACCATCGGCCGCACCGCCGCCCTGCTCTCCGGGCTGCCCCAGTCGGTGCCCGGCTACGCGATCGACCGCATGTGCGCCGGCGCGATGACCGCGGTCACCACGACCGCGGGCGGCATCGCCTTCGGCTCCTACGACGTGGCCATCGCCGGCGGCGTCGAGCACATGGGGCGCCACCCGATGGGCGAGGGCGTGGACCCGAACCCGCGCATCCTCTCCGAGCGCGTGGTCAACCCCGACGCGCTCGTGATGGGCAAGACCGCGGAGAACCTCCACGACCGCTACCCCACGATCACCAAGGAGCGCGTCGACGCCTACGCCGTGCGCTCCCAGCAGAAGACCGCGGCCGCCTACGAGGCCGGCGCGATCCAGCCCGACCTGGTGCCCGTCGCCACCCGCTCCGCCGAGCAGGGCTGGGGCCTGGCCACCACCGACGAGCCGATGCGTCCGCAGACGACGATGGAGAGCCTGGCCGGCCTCAAGACCCCGTTCCGGGCCGCCGGCAAGGTGACCGCCGGGAACGCCGCGGGCATCAACGACGGCGCGACCGCCGCCCTCCTGGCCGAGGAGGAGACCGCCAGGGAGCTCGGGCTGCCGATCAAGATGCGCCTGGTGTCGTACTCCTTCGTCGGCGTCGAGCCCGAGGTCATGGGCGCCGGCCCGATCCCGGCCACCGAGAAGGCCCTGAAGCAGGCCGGCCTCACCATCGACGACATCGAGGCCTTCGAGGTCAACGAGGCCTTCGCCGTGCAGGTGCTGGCCTTCCTCGAGCACTTCGGCATCGCCGACGACGACGTCCGGGTCAACCCCTACGGCGGCGCCATCGCCATGGGCCACCCACTCGCGTCCTCCGGGGTGCGGCTGATGACCCAGCTGGCGCGCCAGTTCGAGGAGCGCCCGGAGGTCCGCTACGGCCTGACCACCATGTGCATCGGCATCGGCATGGGCGGCACGGTCATCTGGGAGAACCCGCACTGGAACGGTGCCGACGCGAAGCAGGAGAACACCAAGTGAGCGACATCAGCACCCTCCTCGAGAGGGCCCAGGCCATCTCCTCCGACGCCGAGCGCCTCACCGAGGCCAAGCTCCGCAAGGTCGCCCTGCCCGGCGGCGCCGGTGTCGTCGGCCTGATCACCCTCGACAACGGCGAGGACCACACCAAACCCAACACCTTCGGGCCCCGGGGCCTGATCAGCCTCAACACCGCCATCGACGCGGCCCTGGCCGACGACGAGGTGACCGCGCTGGCCGTCACCGGCAAGCCGTTCATCCTGGCCGCCGGCGCCGACCTCACCTCCATCGCCGGCGGCGGCCCCGACGCCGTGCGCGTGGTGGCCGAGCTCGGCCACGCGGTCTTCCGCAAGCTCGGCGACGGCCAGAAGCCCTCCTTCGGCTTCGTCAACGGGCTGGCGCTGGGTGGCGGTCTCGAGGTGGCGCTGCACTGCACCTACCGCACCGTCGTGGACTCCGCTCCCGCCCTCGGCCTGCCCGAGGTCATGCTCGGCCTCGTCCCCGGCTGGGGCGGCGCGTTCCTCGTGCCGAACCTCGTCGGCGCCGACACCGCGGTCACGCTGGTCGTCGAGAACCCGCTCAACAACGGCAAGACCGTCGGCGGCCAGCAGGCCTTCGAGCTCGGCCTGGCCGACGCCGTCTTCTCCGGCGCGGACTTCCTCGAGCAGTCGCTGCTGTGGGCCGGTGACGTGCTGACCGGCAAGGTCACCGTCGAGCGGCCCGAGGTCGACCGCGGCGAGGCGTGGGACACCGCCGTACGCCGTGCCGAGCAGGTCGCCCTGGCCCGCACCGGCGGCGCCAGCCCGGCGGCCGCCAAGGCCGTCGAGCTGATCGCGGCCGCCAAGGACGGCGACCGCGACGCCGGCTTCGCCCGCGAGGACGACGCCCTGCACGCGCTGTCGCAGACCCCCGAGCTGCTGGCCAGCCTCTACTCCTTCGACCTGGTCCAGAAGCGCGCCAAGCGCCCCGCCGGTGCTCCCGACAGGTCGCTGGCCCGCCCGGTGACCAAGGTCGGCATCGTCGGCGCCGGCCTGATGGCCAGCCAGATGGCGCTGCTGTTCGTGCGCCGCCTCGAGGTGCCGGTCGTGCTGACCGACCTCGACCAGGAGCGCGTCGACAAGGGCGTAGGCTACGTCCACGCCGAGATCGACAAGCTGCTGGCCAAGGGCCGGATCAACCAGGACAAGGCCAACCGGCACAAGGCGCTGGTCTCCGGGTCGGTCGACAAGGCCGAGGGCTTCGCCGGGGCGGACTTCGTCATCGAGGCCGTCTTCGAGGAGATGGGCGTCAAGAAGTCCGTCTTCGCCGACGTCGAGAAGGCCGTCAGCGCCGAGTGCGTGCTGGCCACCAACACCTCCTCGCTGTCCATCACCGAGATGGCCGCCGACCTCCAGCACCCCGAGCGGGTCGTCGGCTTCCACTTCTTCAACCCCGTCGCCGTGATGCCGCTGCTGGAGATCGTCCAGGGCGAGCGGACCGACGACGCCACGCTGGCCACCGCCTTCGGCACCGGCAAGGCGCTGAAGAAGACCACCATCCTGGTGCAGGACAGCCCGTCGTTCATCGTCAACCGGCTCCTCGGTCGCTTCATGTCCGAGGTCAGCCGGATCCTCGACGAGGGCACCCCGATCGACGTCGTGGACGGCGCCTTCGCCGGTGTCGCGCCGATGCCGCCGTTCACGCTGATCGCGCTCGTGGGCCCGGCGATCGCGCTCCACAACACCGAGACGCTGGCCGCGGCCTTCCCGGAGCGCTTCTACGTCTCCCCCGCCCTCGAGCGGGTCGTGGCGGCCAGGAAGGGGGCCTACTTCGCCCCCGACGGGTCCTTGGACCCCGAGGTCGAGGCGCTGCTGGAGAAGCCGGCCGACCCGAAGGTCCTGGCGAAGGACGAGGTGCGCCGCACGGTGCTCACCGGCCTGGCCCAGGAGGCCCGCCTGATGCTCGACGAGGGCGTCGTCGCCGCGGCCGAGGACCTCGACCTGGCGATGATCACCGGTGCCGGGTTCGCCTTCTGGAACGGCGGCCTGACCATGCTCCTCGAGCGCGAGGGCCTGGGCTCGTTCCACTGAGCCCGACGCTCGGCCCTCACCGCCCCGCGGGGCGGTGAGCGGTGGCGGCGTGCGGACCTCAGGGTCCGTACGTCGCCACCATCCGGCGCGCCGCCGCCTGCGCGAGGTCGGCGGTCCGCAGCCCGGTGAGTCGGCGCAGCACCTCACCGCCCCGCTCGTCGGTTCCCTGGCCGGCCCCCTCGTCGGCCCCCTGGGCGGCCCCGTCGTCGGCCCGGTCGTCGGCCCGGTCACCCAGTGCATCCACGAGGTCCCACAGGACGGCCTCGCCGTAGCTGCTCACCAGGTGCTCGCAGGCCCACCAGGACAGCCCGTAGTTGGCGCCCGAGGTCGAGCCGTTGAACACCTCGCTGGCCGGCAGGTCGAGGTCGCCGGACTCCAGCCCCTCGCGCGCCGCCACGAGCGACGCCGTGGACAGGGCGCGGTCCTGGGGCGCGAGCGGTGCGACGGAGACCCACTCCGCGATGCCCTCCGAGAGCCACGTCGGCACGTCGTCGTCGCGTTCCCCCAGTGCCACGTGGGTCAGCTCGTGGCGCACCAACCGGTCCCGTGCGGCGTCCTCCCGCGCCAGCATCCGCGGGTGCAGGGCGACCCGCACCCCCGCGGTGGCCGCGAGCGGGTCGGCGTCGTCCAGCGGCACCGGGAAGGCGACGGCGTCGACCGCGTCCGGGTCGCCGCCGGGCAGCTCGCGCAGGGACGCCATGAAGCCGGTGTCGGAGAGCGCGTAGACCACGACCCGGTGCTCCCACGTGTAGGGCACCACCGCGCTCACGTCGGTGATGCCGCGCTGCACCGAGGTCAGCAGGTCGTCGGCCTGCTCGACGCTCCCGGGCGTCGAAGACCCCCAGGACGCCCGCCACGCTGCGCACCTGCACCGGCCCGCGGTCCCAGGGCTGGGCCAGGACCCCGTTGCGGGCCTCCCACGCCGCGTCGGTCACCGACGCCAGCCGCAGGCGACCCCTCGTGTCGGGCGAGAAGAGGTAGCGGTCGCGCGAGACGACCGGCGCGGCGTCGTACCCCTCGAGCTGGAGGTGCACCCGCACCACCACCCAGTACGACCCTTCGACCCGCAGGATGTCGGCGGGGTCGAAGGAGTAGCGGAAGACACCGAGGGGCAGCTGGCGCACCGAGGTGAAGTACGCCGACTGGGCCCGACGGAACGCGGGGTCGCCGGCGGCGAGGCCGGCGCGGAACTGTCGGGCGCGGTCCTCACGGACCGCCACCGCGCGGCGCCGCAGCACCCGCTTGAGGTCCTCGATGACGCCCGGGGGCGGCGGGGCCGCCGAGGTGGGTGCCGAGGCCCCCGGCGGGTCGTCACGCAGCAGCACGCAGCCGCTCAGGCCCCCCAGCACCAGCGACAGCACCACCAGGAGCGGTGCCAGCGCCCGGGCCCGGCCGCGGATCGGGTCTCCCTCCCAGGACCGCTCAGCCGCGCCGTTCAACGGCGTCGAGGTCGGGGAGCGCGTCGTCGGCCATGGCCTCGACGATGCCCCGGGCGAGGTGCTGGGCGGTGAGCCCGATGCGGTCGAGGATCACGTCGCGCTTGGCGTGCCCCAGGAACTCCTGCGGGATGCCGTGCAGCCGCACCGGGGTGCGGACCTCCGCGGCGACCAGCGCCTGCAGCAGCGCCGCGCCGCACCCGCCCTGCACGCCGTTGTCCTCGACGCTCACGACGAGCCGGTGCTCCCGGGCCAGCTCGATGAGCGCCGGGTCCACCGGCTTGACCCAGCGGGGGTCGACGACGGTGACCCCGATGCCCTGGGCGGTGAGCCGCTCGGCGACGTCGACGGCGGTCGTGGCCATCGACCCGACCGCGACGACGAGCACGTCCTTGGCGCCGGAGCGGACCAGCACGTCGCAGCCCCCGGCACGGTCCACGGCCTCGATGTCGGCGGGCGGCGCGCCTTTGGGGAAGCGGACCACGGTCGGGGCGTCGTCGACCAGGACGGCCTCGTCGAGCAGCTCGCGCAGTCGCGTGGTGTCGCGCGGGGCCGCGAGCCGCAGCCCGGGCACCACCTGGAGGATCGACATGTCCCACATGCCGTTGTGGCTCGCACCGTCGTCGCCGGTCACGCCGGAGCGGTCCAGCACGAAGGTGACGCCGCAGCGGTGCAGCGCGCAGTCCATCAGGACCTGGTCGAAGGCCCGGTTGAGGAAGGTCGCATAGACGGCCACCACGGGGTGCAGGCCGCCCATCGCCAGGCCCGCCGCCGAGGTGGCGGCGTGCTGCTCGGCGATGCCGACGTCGAAGGTGCGCTCGGGGAAGTGCCGCTCGAAGGCGTCGAGACCGACCGGGTGCATCATCGCGGCGGTGATCGCCACGACGTCCTTGCGCCGGTGGCCGAGGTCGACCATGGCCTCGGAGAAGTGGTCGGTCCAGATCCGGCCCTTCGGCTTCTCCGCGCCGGTCTGGACGTCGAAGGGGCCCGGTGCGTGGAACTGGTCGGCCTCGTGCCGCTCGGCGGGGTCGTAGCCGTAGCCCTTGCGGGTCAGCGCGTGCACGATGACCGGCCCGCCGAAGCGCTTGGCCTGGGCGAGGGCGGTCTCCATCGCGGCCCGGTCGTGGCCGTCGACGGGGCCGACGTACTTCAGGCCGAGGTCCTCGAAGAGGCCCTGCGGGGCGAGGGCGTCCTTGAGCCCCTTCTTCATCGCGTGCAGCGCGTCGTAGGCCGCCGGACCGACGCCGGGCACGGAGTTGAGCCGCTTCTTGACCGCGTCGAGGACGTGCTCGTAGCGCGGGTCGGTGCGCAGGCTCGACAGCGCGGTGGCCAGCCCGCCGATGGTCGGGGTGTAGGAGCGGCCGTTGTCGTTGACGACGATCACCAGCCGGCTGTCCCTGGCGATGGCGATGTTGTTGAGCGCCTCCCAGGCCATGCCCCCGGTCAGCGCACCGTCGCCGATGATCGCGACGGCGTGGCGGTCCTCGCCGCGGATGCGGTAGGCCTTGGCCAGGCCGTCGGCGTAGGACAGCGCGGTCGAGGCGTGGGAGTTCTCGACGATGTCGTGCTCGGACTCCTCCTGGCTCGGGTAGCCCGAGAGCCCGCCCTCGCGGCGCAGGGTGCCGAAGGACTCCACGCGGCCGGTCAGCAGCTTGTGGACGTAGGACTGGTGCCCGGTGTCGAAGACGATCCGGTCGCGCGGGGAGTCGAAGACCCGGTGCACGGCCAGCGTCAGCTCCACGACACCCAGGTTGGGCCCGAGGTGGCCGCTGTTGGTGGCGACCGTCCGGATGAGCAGGTCGCGGATCTCACCCGCCAGGAGCGTGAGGTCGTCGTCGCTGAGTCCCTGGAGGTCACGGGGTCCCGTGACCGTCTCCAGCACTCCCATCGGGGCCCTCCTCGTGCATCGCCTGCCCCGGTGCGGTGGCACAGGGGCGAGTCCCCGAGTCTAGACGGAGGACCTCACAGGTCCACGACGGCGACGGCGGGCTCGTGCAGGCTGCCCAGCCAGACCCGCCCCTCGTGCTCACGCACACCGGTGACCATGTGGAAGTCGGGCGTGTCGAGGTCGAGGTCGTGCACGAGGCGCCCCTGGTCGTCGTAGGCCTGCACGCGGCAGGTGTGGGCCGGCTTGGGCTGGAGCCGCTCGGGGATGCGGGTCACCGCCCTGCGTGCCCACATCGGCGCGCTGCCGAGCCGCTCGACCACCCGGTCGACGGGGCTGGCGATGCTGACCCAGACCAGCCCGTCGCTGCCCCGGGCGATGTTGTCCGGGTAGCCGGGCAGGTCACCGGCCAGCAGGTCGCGGGTGCCGGCGCGGTCCCCGGTCAGCCAACGGCGTACGAGGGTGCGGGCGCGGGTCTCCGCGACGACCACGAACGACTCGTCGGCGGCCAGGGCGACGCCGTTGGCAAAGGCCAGGCCGTCGATCACCGTCTCGACGGTGCCGTCGGGGGTCAGGCGCAGCAGCCGGCCGGAGCGGGTGTCCTGGACGAAGTCGTCCTTCCAGCGCTCGATGCCGTAGTGGCGCGAGGAGTCGGAGAACCAGATCGTCCCGTCGGTGCCGATGGCCGCGTTGTTGCAGAAGACCATCGCGGTGCCGTCGACCTCGGCGAGCAGCCGCTCGACGGTGCCGGTGTCGGGGTCCATCCGCAGCAGGCCGCGGTGGGCGTCGCAGACCAGCAGCCGCCCGTCGGGGTCGATCTCGAGGCCGAGCGGGCGTCCGCCGGTGTCGCCGACCTGCTCGACGGAGCCGTCGGGCCGCACCCGCAGCACGGCGCCGTCGACGGTGCCGGTGTAGACAGAGCCCTCGTGGCGCCCGGAGGGGGCGACCACGACGTCCTCGGCGCCGTCGTGGTGGACCCGGTGGACGGTGACTGGTGTGCTCACGCGCACAGCCTGCTGTAGACCGGGCCGGAGAGGAACCCCGGCAGCACCTGGCGCGCCGATCCGGTGAGGTCCAGGTCGAGGACGCGCTCGGCCTCGACGAAGACGATCTGCCGGCCCTCCCCGCACACCACGTCGTCGTCGGTCAGGTCGACGGCCGCGGCGTAGAGCGACAGCTCGTCGTGGGAGTCGTAGGCGGCGTGGAAGACCGTGGCGACCTCCACGAGCGTGAGGTCCCCCGGCGCCAGGAGGACACCGGTCTCCTCCTCCAGCTCACGCACCGCCCCGGTCAGGGGGTCCTCGCCGGGCTCGAGGTGCCCGCCGCACATCCCCCACTTCTCCGGGTCGATCACCGGGTGCTCGTCGCGCTCCTGGAGCAGCAGGCGTCCGTGGGGGTCGACGAGGACGACGCAGGCGAAGCGGTGCATGCCCTCCACCCAACCACCAGGCGCCGGCCCCGGCTCAGAGCCGCGCCCGGTAGCGCCTGCCGCGCAGCGCCTCCTCGACCAGCCCGACCTCGCGACGCAGGCCCACCAGGCGCGCCTCCTCGGTGAGGTAGGTCTGCACCGCAGCCTCCACGACCTCCCCGTCGGCCACCTGCCGCAGGTCGGCCCGGGCCTCGCTGAGCCCGCGGCGTACGGCGGCGTGGCAGCCCTCCACGTGCAGCACCGCGAACCGCGCCAGCACCACCGGGTGGCGGCGCAGCGTCGGGTACCCGCGGAACTCCGGCGGGCACTGGTCCAGCAGCCAGGCGCACGCCGTGGCCTCCCAGTCCGGCGCGTCGGGGGGTCGTACGGCGCGCGGCCAGCCCGGCGGGGCGACGAGTCGGTCCATGGGGCGATCCTACGCCGATATCGAACACCTGTTCGACCCGGATGCTCCTCAACCGGCCAGGAACGAGAACCTCACCTCTCGCTCGTGGTTGTCGACGTTGAGGTCGACCAGGCACAGGCTCTGCCAGGTGCCGAGGGCGAGCCGGCCGTCGAGGACGGGGAGGCTGGCGTACGGCGGGACCAGCGCCGGCATCACGTGCGACCGGCCGTGGCCGGGGGTGCCGTGCCGGTGCCGCCAGCGGTCGTCGGCGGGCAGCAGGTCCCCCAGCGCGGCGAGCAGGTCGTCGTCGCTGCCGGCCCCGGTCTCGAGGACCGCCAGCCCGGCGGTGGCGTGCGGCACGAACACGTGGAGCAGTCCGTCCCCACGGCCACGGCACCACTCCTGCGCGCGATCGGTCAGGTCGAGCACCACGTCGGCGGAGCCCGTGCGCACGGTGAAGGTCTCGGAGTCCATGCCCCCGTTCTACCCCGGTCACACCGGCCGCGGCTTTACCTGGACGTGACACGCGCGTCCCCGGAGCCGGCGCCCCGCTCCCCTAGCCTCGCCGACGTGGAGGTCCTGTCCCTGGCGTGGCGCACCGACCTGGCGCTGCTCGCGCAGTCGGGCAGCGAGGTCGAGCACCACCCGGCGTACGTCGTCGTGCGCACGCCGGGCAACCCGACCTTCCGCTGGGGCAACTTCGTCCTCCTGCGCCGCTCCCCCCTGCTGCGCGACCTGCCCGGCCTGGCCGACCGGGTCGAGGCCCTGCTGCCGGGGCTGGGCCACCACGCCGTGGGCATCGACGACCCCGCCGCCGGGCGGGAGGACGTCGAGCGGTTGCGTCGGCCGGGCTGGCGGGTGGCCGTCGACGCCGTGCTCACCGCCGACGCGGTGCTGCCGCCACGACACGAGCAGCGCAGCGCGGTCGTGCGGGCGCTGACCGGTGACGCGGACTGGGCGCAGAAGGCCGCGCTGGACCTCGCCTGCGCGGACGGCGCCGGCCCCGAGCACGAGGTCTTCGCGACCCGCCGCGCCGCAGCCGAGCGGGCCGCGGTGGAGACCGGCCACGGCGCCTGGTTCGGTGCCTTCGACGGCGAGCGCCTGCTGGCCGGTCTCGGGATCTTCCGTGCCGGCGACGGGCTGGCGCGCTTCCAGACCGTGCAGACCCACCCCGAGGCCCGGCGCCGCGGCCTGGCGCAGGCCCTGCTGCACCACGCCGGCGCGCACGCGCTGGGCGAGCTCGGTGCCCGACGGCTGGTGCTGGTGGCCGATCCCGACCACCACGCGCTCGACCTCTACCTCGGCGCCGGCTTCGCCCGCACCGAGAGCCAGGTCAGCGCCGAGGGCCTCAGGACTCCAGCCAGGCCGTGAACGCCCGGTTGTCGTAGGGACGCCCCAGGAACTCCTCGACGAGGTCGGCGGCGTCACGGCTGCCGCCGGCGGCCAGCACGGTGTCGCGGTAGCGCCGCGCCACGTCGGGGGCGAACAGGTCGCCCGCGTCGAAGGCGGAGAAGAGGTCCTTGGCGATGACCAGGCTCCACATGTAGGTGTAGTAGCCCGAGCCGTAGCCCTCCATGTGGCCGAAGCCGCAGTGGAAGTGGGTGTCGGGCACCTGCCCCCACACCGCGTAGCGCTCCGACAGCTCCCGGGAGCGGGCGGCCAGGTCCTCGGGCAGCTCGGCGTGGAAGCAGTAGGAGACCGCCGCGTAGTACATCTGCGTGCGGGCGTAGTAGCCCTTGCCGAACTCCTCGGCCGCGCGCATCCGGTCCACCAGCGCCTCCGGGATCGGGGTGCCGTCGGCGTCGACGGCGAAGCCCGCGAGCACGCCGTGGTCCCAGGCCCACTCCTCCAGCATCTGGCTCGGGGCCTCGACGAAGTCCCACTCGGTCGCGACCCCGGAGAAGCGCACCCACGGGTGCCGACCGGCCAGCACGTGGTGCAGCAGGTGGCCGAACTCGTGGAACAGCGTCACCACCTCGGAGTGGTCCATCCGGGTCCGGCCGAAGTTGCACACCAGCACGCCCTCGGGCAGCTGCCGGCCGGCGACGCCACGCACGAGGTCGAACTGGGCGGCGTGGTTGTACTTGCCCGGTCGCGGGTGCAGGTCGAGGTGGATCCGACCCAGTCGCTCGCCGGTCTCCACCAGCACCACGTCGTACGACGCCACCTCGGCGTGCCACGAGGGCGCATCGACCGGGAGGTACTCCAGGCCGAAGAGCCGGCCGGTCACGTCGAGCAGGCCCTGGCGGACCCGCCCGGACTCGAAGTAGCCGCGCACCGTCTGGCCGTCGACGTCGTACTGCTCGCGGCGCACGACCTCGCCGTAGTAGCGGGCGTCGGCCACGTCGAGCCGCTCGAGGTCGGGGTGGTCCTGCCGGGCGCGCTCGAGCAGCACCGCCGCGTCGCGCTCGGCGCTGGCGGTGGCGTCGCGGGCGACCCGGTCGACGAACTCGGCCACGGCCGCCCCGGTGCCGATCATCTTGACCTCGGCGTCGTAGTCGGGCCAGGAGTCGTAGCCCAGCAGTCGGGCCTGCTCGTCGCGGACCGCGAGCAGGTCGTGCAGGACGGGGTCGTTGTCGGGCCAGCCGATGTTGAGGAACGTGTGCATCACCGCGTGCCGCGCCTCGCGGTCCGCGGAGAACATCAGGAACGGGTTGGTGTCGGGGTAGCCGGTGGTGATCGTGACGGTGCCGTCCTCGGCCACCGGGTGCGACTCGACGTAGTCGGCCGGCAGCCCCGCCAGCGCGCTGGCCGGCACCCGGGTCTCGCCGGCCCCGTCGCGGATGTTGCGCGAGAACGCCTGCCCGAGGTCCGAGCCTCGTGCGGAGAGCTCACGCAGCCGGTCGCGGGTCTTCTCGTCGCGGTCCACACCGCTGCGGCGGAAGGCGAGCAGCGCGTCCTCGAGCACGCGGTCCGCGCCGTCGGGCAGCCCGTCGGTCGGGGCGGCCTCGAGCACGGCGTACACCTCCGGGTCGAGCATGAGGGCGGTGCGCAGCTCGTGCAGCTGCTGCTCGTAGCCCTCGGCACGCTCGCGCAGGGCGGCGTCGGGGTGCACCTGGGAGAGCAGGCCGGCGACGGCGAAGGCGTTGCCGAGGACGACGTGCACGTCGTTCCATCGCGGCAGGGTCGCCGGGTCGCCGGGTGCGCTGCCCCGCAGCACGTCGATGAGTGCCTTCGTGCGCTCCAGCCCGCCGAGGACCTGCTCGTCGAGGAAGGCGTTCCAGCCGTCGAGGTCCTCGACGCCGGGCAGGGTCACGGGCTGGAGGTCGCCCGCGGAGGGCGCGCTGTGGTTCGGCACGGGGCGAGGCTACCCACGCGGTGTGACGTCGGGGTCACACCCGTAGGGGCCCGTGTCGCACCTCAGACCTGGGTGGTGCCCGGGTCGCGGGGCGGCTCGATGCCGCCGGCACAGGACGCCCGCGGCTCGGGGGCGGTCTCGCCGTTCCCCAGCTCGGCGATGAACAGCGTCAAGCGCGGGTCGTCGGTGCCTGTCAGCGCCAGTCGCCGCTCCCAGACCACGACCACGACGGGCGCGTCCAGGCCGGCTCAGGGCGTGAGGATGCCGTTCTGCGGGAGCTGCTCGGCCAGGCGCGCGACGTCGTCGGCCCCGAGGTCCGGGTCGTGCGCGATGACGACGGTGCCGTCCTCGAGGTCGTGCACGAGGTTCTCGGCGGGCACCTGCTCGTCGTACGTGCCGCAGTCGAGCCACTCCCCGGCGTGCGGGCCACCCACGGGCGGCTCGGTGGGGTACTCCACGGCCTCGTCGGTGTGCGTCGTGGGCAGCTCCTCGAAGACCTCGACGGCGTCGAGCGTGAGGTCCACGGGCTCCGGCCGCAGCCGCTCGGCCACCTGCGGCAGCACCGTGGCGGCGGTCATCACGAACAGCACGCCCAGGAGCGCGACCGCCAGCACCGCCAGGCGCGAGCCTCGGCTCACCCCTGCGCCAGCAGGCGCTGGACCCGCTCGACCTTGGCCGTCAGCTGCCCGTCCCAGCCGGGGCGGATGTCGGCCTTCAGCACCAGCCCGACGCGCGGGGAGACCTCGGCGACGACGTCCACGGCGCGCTTGACCACGGCCATCACCTCGTCCCACTCGCCCTCGACGTTGGTGAACATCGAGTTCAGCTCGTAGGGCAGCCCCGACTCCTTCACCACGCGTACGGCGACGGCGACCGCCTCCGACACGCTGCCGGTCTCGTCGTCGCTGGTCGGGGAGATGCTGAACGCCACGATCATGGCGCCACCGTATCCAGCGCCTCCTCGAGAAATGCGTCGTGCCCCTCAGCGGGCGCGAGGGCGCGCGCTGAGGGGCACGACTGCGTGCTGCGGAGGGCTCAGCCCTTGAGCAGCGAGCGCAGGACGTACTGCATGATGCCGCCGTTGCGGTAGTAGTTCGCCTCGCCGGGGGTGTCGATGCGGACGACCGCGTCGAACTCCACGTCGCCTGCCTTCACCGAGAGCGTCTTCGGGGTCTTGCCCTCGTTGAGCGCGGTGATGCCGGTGATGGTGAACTCCTCCTCGCCGGTCAGGCCCAGCGACTCGGCGGTCTCACCCTCGGGGAACTGCAGCGGGATGACGCCCATGCCGATGAGGTTCGAGCGGTGGATGCGCTCGAAGGACTCGGCGATGACGGCCTTGACGCCCAGCAGCGCGGTGCCCTTGGCGGCCCAGTCGCGCGAGGATCCCGAGCCGTACTCCTTGCCCGCGAGCACCACCAGCGGGATGCCGGCCTCGATGTAGTGCTCGGAGGCCTCGAAGACCGAGGTCACCTCGCCGTCGGCGGTGAAGTCGCGGGTCACGCCGCCCTCGGTGCCGGGGGCCAGCTGGTTGCGCAGCCGGATGTTGGCGAAGGTGCCGCGGATCATGACCTCGTGGTTGCCGCGGCGCGAGCCGTAGGAGTTGAAGTCACGCTGCTCGACGCCGTGCTCGGCGAGGTAGCGGCCGGCCGGGCTGTCCTTCTTGATCGCGCCGGCGGGGCTGATGTGGTCGGTGGTGACCGAGTCGCCGAGCTTGAGCAGGACGCGCGCACCCTCGATGTCGGTGACCGGGGTGGGCTCCTCCGGCATGCCGTCGAAGTAGGGCGCCTTGCGGACGTAGGTGGAGTCCTCGTCCCAGGTGAAGGTGTTGCCCTCCGGGGTGGGCAGCGAGCGCCAGCGCTCGTCGCCCTTGAAGACGTCGGCGTAGGAGGAGGAGAACATCTCCTTGTTGATCGCCTGGGCGATGGTCTCCTCGACCTCCTGCGGCGAGGGCCAGATGTCCTTGAGGTAGACCTCGTTGCCCTCGGTGTCGGTGCCCAGGGAGTCGTTGAACAGGTCGACGTCCATCGAGCCGGCCAGCGCGTAGGCGACGACCAGCGGCGGGGAGGCCAGGTAGTTCATCTTGATGTCGGGGCTGATGCGGCCCTCGAAGTTCCGGTTGCCCGAGAGCACCGAGACGACCGCGAGGTCGTGCTCGTTGACCGCGGCGGAGACCTCGGGGATGAGCGGGCCGGAGTTGCCGATGCAGGTCACGCAGCCGTAGCCGACGAGGTTGAACCCCAGCTTGTCGAGGTACGGCGTGAGGCCGGCCTTCTCGTAGTAGTCCGAGACGACCTGCGAGCCCGGCGCCAGCGTGGTCTTGACCCACGGCTTGCGGGCCAGGCCCTTCTCCACGGCCTTCTTGGCCAGCAGCGCGGCGCCGATCATGACCGAGGGGTTGGAGGTGTTGGTGCAGGAGGTGATCGAGGCGATCGTCACCGCACCGTGGTCGAGGGTGAACTGGGTGCCGTCCTCGAGGGTCACCTCGACGGGGGTCGAGGGGCGACCGCCGTCCTTGGGCGCAGCGGAGGCCCAGTCCTTGGGCGGAGCCGCCTCGCCGCCGCCGTTGCTGGTGGCGGGGTCGGAGGCCGGGAAGGTCTCCTCGACGGACTCGTCGTAGCCCTGGGTCTGCTGGGCGTCGGCGTCGACGTAGTCGGCCAGGGCGGCGCGGAAGCCCTCCTTGGCCTTGGTGACCTCGATGCGGTCCTGGGGACGCTTGGGGCCGGCGAGCGAGGGCACGACCGTGGAGAGGTCGAGCTCGAGCTTCTCGGAGTAGCGCGGCTCGGCGTCGGGGTCGAGCCAGAGGCCCTGCTCCTTGGCGTAGGTCTCGACGAGGGCGATCTGCTCCTCGGAGCGACCGGTCAGGCGCAGGTAGTCGACGGTCTGGTCGTCGATCGGGAAGACCGCGATGGTCGAGCCGAACTCCGGGCTCATGTTGCCGATCGTGGCGCGGTTGGCCAGCGGCAGCGCGGAGACGCCGGGGCCGTAGAACTCCACGAACTTCCCGACCACGCCGTGCTTGCGGACCATCTCGGTGATGGTGAGCACCAGGTCGGTGGCGGTCGAGCCCTCGGGCAGCTCGCCGGAGAGCTTGAAGCCGACCACGCGCGGGATGAGCATGGAGACCGGCTGGCCGAGCATGGCCGCCTCGGCCTCGATGCCGCCGACGCCCCAGCCCACCACGCCGATGCCGTTGACCATCGTGGTGTGGGAGTCGGTGCCGACGCAGGTGTCGGGGTAGGCCAGCAGCTCGCCGTCGACCTCGCGGGTGAAGACGGTGCGGGCCAGGTGCTCGATGTTGACCTGGTGCACGATGCCGGTGCCCGGCGGGACGACCTTGAAGTCGTCGAAGGCGCCCTGGCCCCAACGCAGGAACTGGTAGCGCTCGCGGTTGCGCTCGTACTCGATCTCGACGTTGCGCTCGAAGGCCTCGGGGGTGCCGAAGACGTCGGCCATCACCGAGTGGTCGATGACCATCTCGGCGGGCGCGAGCGGGTTGATCTTCGTGGCATCGCCGCCGAGGTCGGCCATCGCCTCGCGCATCGTGGCGAGGTCGACGACGCAGGGGACGCCGGTGAAGTCCTGCATGATCACGCGCGCCGGCGTGAACTGGATCTCCTTGTCGGGGTCCGCGCTCGCGTCCCACCCGGCGAGGGCCTTGATGTCCTCGGCGGTGATGTCGGCACCGTCCTCGGTGCGCAGGAGGTTCTCCAGCAGGACCTTGAGGCTGAACGGCAGGCTCTCGACGTCGAGGCCCTCACCGGTCACCTTGTCGAGACGGAAGATCTCGTAGGACGCCCCGTTGACGTCCAGGGTGCTCTTGGCACCGAAGCTGTTCTTGCTACCCACTGACCAACATCTCCTCTGTCGCGTGTGCGCCGGCGGTCTGCCGCCATCTTGCCGTCGAGCCGGTG
>Ga0208328_1000313_pt1 | contig 23987 bp, 23 predicted proteins | sample DeeseametaMP2633_FD_184170 | JGI IMG/M metagenome (GOLD analysis project Ga0208328, IMG submission 184170) | Marine microbial communities from the Deep Atlantic Ocean - MP2633 (SPAdes) | ecosystem: Environmental > Aquatic > Marine > Unclassified | place: Northeast of Antigua and Barbuda, North... | reverse complement strand
GCCCGCATCCAGTTGCGGTTGCCCATGACGGTGTTGATCTCGCCGTTGTGGGCGATGAACCGGAACGGGTGCGAGAGCGGCCAGCTCGGGAAGGTGTTGGTCGAGAACCGCGAGTGCACGACCGCCAGCGCCGAGGCGACGCGCTCGTCGACCAGGTCGGGGAAGAAGTGGTCGAGCTGGTCGGTGGTGAGCATGCCCTTGTAGGCCATGGTCCGCGACGACAGCGACGGGAAGTAGACGTCGGTCTCGCGCTCGGCGCGCTTGCGCAGGCAGAAGGCCATCCGCTCCAGCTGCATGCCCGCGACGCGCTGCGTGGCGCCGGCGACGAAGAGCTGGCGGAAGGTCGGCATCACGCCGAGGGCGGTCGCACCGAGGACCGAGGGGTCGGTCGGGACGTCGCGCCACCCGAGGACCGCCAGGCCCTCCTCGGCCGCGATCTCCTCGATCCGGGCGACCTGCGCGGCGACCTGCTCCTCGTCACCGGGCAGGAACGCGGTGCCGACGGCGTAGGAGTGCTGCGTCGGCAGCTCGATGCCGAGCTCTGCGGTCACCTCGCGCAGGAAGGCGTCCGGCACCTGCATGAGGATGCCGGCGCCGTCGCCGGAGTTCGGCTCGGCACCCGCGGCACCGCGGTGCTCGAGGTTGCGCAGAGCGGTCAGTGCCTTGGCCACGATGTCGTGGCTGGCGACGCCGGTCAGGGTCGCGACGAAGGCCACGCCACACGCATCGTGCTCGTGGCGGGGGTCGTAGAGCCCTTGGGGCGGCGGGAATGCGTGCTGATAGGGCACCGGGCGTTCTCCCGTCGTCGTGGTGCCGGGCGGTCTCCCGCCGGCATCTCGGTGTGAACTCAAGCGTTCAGGTGCAGGGGACGACATTGGCCCACGCGCGGAGCCGTCAGATTACCACTGGGTTTCGTGGTGTCAGTCCGGGGCGGTGTCCGGGACGAGGGATGAGACGTGCCGGTCGGTGTAGACGGCCTCGTCCCGCCCCGGGTGGCGTCGCGCGGACCACACGAGGTACGCCGCCGCCGCGAGGAAGAGCACCACCGAGGTCCACACGTTGAACCGCAGCCCCCCGACGTCGGCCAGCTCCACGTCGTCGATGCGCAGCATCTCGATCCAGCCCCGCCCGGCGGTGTAGAGCATCACGTACGCCGCCATGACGCGGCCGTGGCCGAGGCGGAAGCGACGGTCCAGCCAGATGAGCACCGCGAAGGCGGCGAGGTTCCACAGGCACTCGTAGAGGAAGGTGGGGTGGAAGGTCGTGCCCAGCGGGAAGGTCAGGTCGCCGGGCCAGTTGCGCGGGTCGATCTCCAGGCCCCACGGCAGGTCGGTCGGCCGGCCGTAGAGCTCCTGGTTGAACCAGTTGCCCCACCGCCCCAGGGCCTGGGCCACCAGCACGCCCGGGGCGATCGCGTCGAGGACGGGGGCGATCCTGATGCCCTTGGCCCGGGCGCCGAGGTAGACGCCGAGCGCACCCATGGCGATCCCGCCCCAGACCCCGAGGCCGCCCTTCCACAGGTAGAGCGCCTCCCAGGGGTTGCCGCCGTCGCCGAAGTAACGGCCGGCGTCGGTGGCGACGTGGTAGGCCCGCGCGCCGACGAGCCCGAAGGGCACCGCCCAGATGGCGAGGTCCTGGATCTCCCCGGCCTCCCCGCCGCGGGCGACCCAGCGGCGCTCGGCGATCCAGATCGCCGCGACGATGCCGGCGATGATGCTCAACGCGTAGCCGCGCAGCGGGAGCGGGCCGAGGTACCAGGTGCCCTCGGCGGGGCTCGGGATGGACAGCACGTCGAGGACCACGGGTCAGCTCCTGAGCAGAAGGTGGATGTCGGCGGCGAGGTCGGCCGAGGAGACGTCCTGGCGCCAGAACGCCGGCGCCTCTCCCCCGGCGTCGATCGCGAGGACCTGCGAGCCGTGGCTGCCCAGGTCGTAGCCGCCGGAGGCGAGCTCCTCGGCGTCGGCCACGAAGATGCCGACGCTCTCGCCGAGCGCCTCGATGTCGTCGAGGTCGCCGGTGAGGCCCACGGCCGTGGGGTCGTAGCCGTCGAGGTAGCGGCGGATCGTCGTGGCGTCGTCACGCGGGGGGTCGGTGGTCACGAACACCAGCTGCACCTGCTCGCGGTCCTCGGGCTCCAGCCGGGTCAGCGCCGTGGCGATCGTCGACATGACCAGGGGGCAGACGTCGGGACAGCTGGTGTACCCGAAGAAGACGAGCGTGAGGCGCGCGCCTGGATCGGCGAGGCTGAGGGTGCCCCCCTCGGTGGTCGCCAACGACACGTCGGCGACGTCGAAGGGCGGGTCCACCGGCGACGCCGTCAGCGTGCCCGAGGGCTCGTCGGCTCCCCCGCACGCGCCCAGCACGAGGGCGCAGACCAGCGTGAGGGCGACGAGCAGGCCCGGGCGGTGCTCAGGCACGTCGTACGCCCCTCGCGAGCTCCTCGGTGAGGGTGCGCAGCGCGGCGAGCCCGGCATCGCGGTCGTCGGCGTGGTCCAGGAGGGTGCGCACGAAGGCGGTCCCCACGATGATGGCGTCGGCGTGCTCCGAGAGCGCCGCGGCCTGCGCACCGGTGCTCACGCCGACCCCGACCCCGACCGGCAGGTCGGTGGTGGCCCTGGTCCGGGCGATGAGGGGCGCGACGCCCTCGGCCGTGGCCTGCGTCGTGCCCGTCACGCCCATGATCCCGGTAGCGTAGACGAACCCCCGGCACTGCGCGGTGGTCGTGGCGATCCGCTCGTCGGTGCTCGAGGGAGCGACGAGGAAGACCTTGTCGAGGTCGCGGGCGTCGGCGGCCGCGATCCACTCCGGTGCGAACTCGGGGATGATGTCGGGGGTGATGAGACCGGCGCCGCCGGCGTCGTCGAGCTGCTGCGCGAAGCGCTCGACACCACGGCGCTCGACGGGGTTCCAGCTGGTCATCACCAGGGTGGGCGTGCCGGTCTCGGCGACCGCCTCGACCACGCGGAACAGGTCGTCGACCCGGAACCCGCCGTCGAGGGCCTGCTGGACCGCGCGCTGGATGGTGGGGCCGTCCATGACGGGGTCGCTGTAGGGCAGGCCCACCTCGATGACGTCGCACCCGGCGTCGACCATCGTGCGGAGCGCGGCGATCGACCCCTCGACGTCGGGGAACGCCGCGGGGAGGTAGCCGACCAGCGCCGCACGCCCCTCGGCACGCGCCCGCTCGAAGGTGACGGCGGTCCGCGCACCGCTCACCGGCGCGCTCACCGGCCGGCCTCGCCCAGGCCGAAGTACTCGATGGCGGTGCCCATGTCCTTGTCGCCGCGGCCGGAGAGGTTGATGAGGATCGTCGCCTCGGGGCCCTTCTCGGCCGCCAGCTGCTCGGCGACCTTGAGGCCACCGGCGATGGCGTGGGAGGACTCGATGGCCGGGATGATCCCCTCGGTCCGGGCGAGCAGGCTGAAGGCCTCCATCGCCTCGGTGTCGGTCACCGGCAGGTAGGTCGCACGGCCGCTGTGGGCGAGCTGGGCGTGCTGCGGCCCGACGCCGGGGTAGTCCAGCCCGGCGGAGATCGAGTGCGACTCGACGGTCTGGCCGTCCTCGTCCTGCAGGACGTAGGTGCGTGCACCGTGCAGCACGCCGCTGTCGCCGGCGTGGATCGTGGCGGCATGGCGCGGGGTGTCGACGCCGTCGCCACCGGCCTCGAAGCCGTAGATGTCCACCTCGTCGTCCTCGAGGAAGGCGGTGAAGAGGCCGATCGCGTTGGAGCCGCCGCCGACGCAGGCGGCGATCGCGTCGGGCAGCACGCCGTACTGCTCGAGGCACTGGGCGCGGGCCTCGTCGCCGGTGCCGCGGACGAAGTCGCGGACCATGCTCGGGAAGGGGTGCGGGCCGGCGGCGGTGCCGAAGAGGTAGGCGGTGTGGTCGACCGAGGCGACCCAGTCGCGCAGCGCCTCGTTGATGGCGTCCTTGAGGGTGGCGCTGCCGGACTCGACGGGGACGACGGTGGCGCCGAGCAGCTGCATCCGCGCCACGTTGAGGGCCTGGCGACGGGTGTCGACGGCGCCCATGTAGACGGTGCAGTCGAGCCCGAAGTACGCCGCGGCGGTCGCGCTGGCCACGCCGTGCTGGCCGGCGCCGGTCTCGGCGATGACCCGCTGCTTGCCCATCCGCTTGGTGAGCAGCGCCTGGCCGAGCACGTTGCGGATCTTGTGGGCGCCGGTGTGGTTGAGGTCCTCGCGCTTGAGCAGCACCCGGCAGCCGACGCGGTCGCTGAGGCGACGGGCATGGAAGAGGGGGCTCGGCAGGCCGGCGTACTCGCGCAGGACCTGCTCGAACTCGCCGACGAACGCCGGGTCGGCCATCGCGTCCTGCCAGGCGACGGTGAGCTCGTCGAGCGCCGCCATCAGCGCCTCGGGCATGAAGCGGCCGCCGAACAGGCCGGGCTCGCCGAACCAGCCCTGGTCGTCGGCCTCGAAGCGGCTGCGCTCGGTGCTCACGTCGGTCATGCGCCTACTCCTGTCATCGCTGCCACGGCGGCCGTGGGGTCGCCGTCCTTGACCAGTGCCTCCCCGACGAGGACCGCGCGGGCGCCCTCGGAGACGAAGCGGGTCACGTCGGCGGGGGTGAAGATGCCGGACTCCGCGACCTTGACCCGGTCGTCGGGGATGCCGGGGGCGAGTCGACCGAACGTGTCGGGGTCGATCGCGAGGGTCTTGAGGTTGCGGGCGTTGACGCCCACGAGCTCGGCGCCGAGGTCGACCGCCCGCTCGGTCTCGGCCTCGTCGTGGACCTCCACCAGGGCGGTCAGCCCCAGCTCACCGGCGAGGTCGTGGAGGCGTCGCAGCTCGTCGTCGTCGAGGGCGGCCACGATGAGCAGGGCCAGGTCGGCGCCGACGGCGCGGGCCTCCCAGAGCTGGTAGTCGGTGACGATGAAGTCCTTGCGCAGCAGCGGCACGTCGACCGCGGCGCGCACGGCCCGCAGGTCCTCCAGGCTGCCGCCGAAGCGGCGCTGCTCGGTCAGGACGCTGATGGCGGCCGCACCGCCGGCCGCGTAGGCCCTGGCCAGGACCGTCGGGTCGGGGATCGCGGCCAGGTCGCCCTTGGAGGGGCTGCGGCGCTTGACCTCGGCGATGACGCTGGAGCCCGCGGCGCGCAGTGCCGGCATCGGGTCACGGGGCGCGTCGACGTCGGCCAGGGCGGCCTTGAGGTCGACCAGGGGCAGCGCCGCCTCGCGCTCGGCGAGGTCCTGGCGCACGCCGGCGACGATGTCGTCGAGCACCGACATTGCGGCTCCGTTCGAGGCGTGGGGAGGGACACCCGAGTCTGTCACGTGAGGCGAAGCGGGCCCGGCGGCGGGTACGGTCGCCGCACGCACCGCAGGAGCACCCGAGGATCGTCCGCAGATCGCCAGGGGCCCGCCCACGAAGGAGACCCATGAGCTACGACCAGCCTCCCCCGCCTCCGCCGCCCGGCTACGGCGCCGCGCCCCAGCCCCCGTACGGCGGACCGCCGCCGGGCACCTCGCAGAAGGCGGTCTGGTCGCTGGTGACCGGCATCTTGAGCCTGTTCTGCTGCGGGCTCGTGCTCGGCATCGTGGCCATCGTCCTGAGCCGGTCGGCGAAGGCGGAGATCGCGAGCACCGGCAAGGGCGGCGGCGGCATGGCTCAGGCCGGCCTGGTCACCGGGATCGTCGGTGTCATCTTCTTCATCGTCCAGATCATCCTGATCTCGACCGGCGCGTTCGAGTTCAGCTTCGAGGCCGGCTGAGCCGGATCGCTCGCGCCGGCTCAGGGAGCCAGCCAGGGCGCGGCCGGGGTGTTGCGCAACAGCCCGAACACCCCGGCCGCCGCCAGCAGGGCGTAGCCGCCCACGACGACGACGCGGCGCGGGAGCCGCCGTGAGCGGCCCCGCCAGCGGTCGCTCGCCCACACCGCCAGGGCCAGCACCGCGAACGGCATCAGCACCACGACGAGCAGGTTGCTGCTCGCAGCGGAGACGACCTCACCGTGGGTCAGGTCGTTGACCGCACGCAGGCCACCGCAGCCGGGGCACCAGAAGCCCATGGCCGCACTGGGGCACAGACCCCACGAGCCGTCGACGTGCGGGTCGCGCAGGTGCAGCGCGAGGGTGGCGACTCCCAGGCCGCCGATCGTGAGCAGCGGAGCGCGCACCCGGTCCCACCGGCTCGGGGCCGGCGCCGGGGCTAGCAGGGCGCTCATGGGCGTGAGCCTCAGTGGCCCTCGTGCAGACCCATCTTGGCCATCACGAGGAAGACGACGCCGCCGGCGAGGGTGATCACCACGCCCGCCCAGAAGACCGGCATGCGGATCGGGTCGAAGATCAGCCCGACGCTGCCCACCACGAAGCCCAGGAGGCCCACGACCACTGCGCTCCACGCGGCGGGGGTGTTGCCGTGGCTGTTCGACATGCGGGGCTCCTCTGTGGCACGGGTGGATCGGGGTTCGTCGGTGCTGCTGGCGACGTCGTCGCTGCTGCAGGCGACAGTCTAGGGGGACGTGCGGTCGGTCGGGTCGTGACCCTCGTCCATGGCCCTCCACAGGTCCAGGGGACTCTCGGGGTCGGCGGTCACGGCCCGCTCCTCACCGGTCGGTGAGTCGTAGCGGCGACCCATCTCGGGCCAGGCGGGCACCTGCCACACCGCGAGCCCCGCGGTCAGGACCAGCACCACCCCGCCGACCACGGCGGCGAGGTACCACCCCGTGACGCCCGCTCCCCCGGTCGCGCCGACCTCGGTCAGGGCGTCCTCGACGGTGCCCCGCAGGTCGCCCAGGGCCGCCGCGGCCGCGGCGAGCAGCCCCAGGGACGCCAGCAGCGCCAGGGCGGCTGCACTGCGTCGTACGACGCCGCGGGTGACGAGCAGGACGCCCCACGACGCCAGGGCGACCAGCGCCAGCGAGGTCACCAGCGGCATCGTCAGGGCGTCGCCCTGGGCGGTCCCGGCGGTGACCATGGCCGCGGCCTGGCCCTCCGCGTCGACCTCGACGGCCGCGCGGGTGCCGGCGACCGCGCAGGTGGTGCCGGCCGCCAGGGCGGCCAGCGTGGCGAGGCCGAAGCCGCGCCGGCCGCGGGGCTCAGCCACGGCCGAGCACCAGGTCGGCGTCGAAGCAGGTGCGGTCGCCGGTGTGGCAGGCGCCGTCGACCTGGTCGACCTTGACGAGCAGGGTGTCCCCGTCGCAGTCGAGGCGGACCTCGACGACGTGCTGGGTGTGACCGGAGGTCTCGCCCTTGACCCAGTACTCCTGCCGGCTGCGCGACCAGTACGTCGCCCGGCGGGTGGTCAGCGTGAGCGCGAGCGCCCGGTCGTCCATCCACCCCAGCATCAGCACCTCCCCGGTGTCGTGCTGCTGGACCACGGCCGGCACCAGCCCGTCGGCGGTGCGCTTGAGGCGGGCGGCCAGGGCCGGGTCGAGCTCCGGGGCGGCGTTCATGTCCCCATCATCCCCGCCCGCCCGGCCCGGACGTGCCACGGGGCACCGCGGCGGTCTCCCGCCGGGTGCCCCGTGACCGGTGCTGCTGTGCTGCTGTGCTGCTGGACCTCAGCCGATGGAGAAGCTGAGCGTCTTCGCCCGCTTCTTCACCAGGTCGTTACCGAGGAAGGTCAGCTTCACCGAGTGGAAGCCCTTCTTCAGGCCCTTGACGACCAGCTTCTTCTTGCCGTTGTTGAGCGTCTTGAGGGCGTAGAGCTTCTTGCCCTCGGTGAGCTCGACCTGGCCCGTCACCGGGCTCTGGTTGTCGGCCAGCACGCGGACCTTGACCACGAGCTTCTTGCCCTTGACCTTCTTGGAGGTCTTGAGGGTCGGCTTCTCCTGCTCAGGCGCCTCCGCCTCCGGCTCGACCGGACCCACAGCGGACGTGCTCTTCACCAGGGTGACGAAGTCGTCCTTGGTGTAGGTCACGCGGGCCGTGATGAGGGCGTCCTCGTCGGCGGCCACCAGGCGGTAGGTACGGGCTGTCGCGCCGGTGATGGCCGTGCCGTCCCGGAACCACTGCACCGCGATGGTCGCGTCACCCGGCGTGACGCTGCCCGGGTTGAGGCTGAGCGTCTCGCCGACGACGTCCTTGCCGGCGATGCTGGGACCACCGGTGACCACGATCTCGCCCTGCGGCTCGTCGATCGGACCGACACCGGTCGAGGTGGCGGTCCCGGAGTCGAAGCCGTTGGCCGAAGCCGTGACCTTGACCGAGACCGTCTTGCCCACCTCGGCCGAGGTCAGCGTGTACGTCTGGGACGTGGCACCGGCGATGTTCGCCCCGTCAGCGACCCACTGGTAGCTGAAGACGGGGGTCACGGTCGACGGGTCCCAGGTCCCCGGGTCGGCGGTCAGGGTCGCGCCTTCGAGGGTCTGACCCGTGATCGACGGCTTCGTCTTGTTCTCCAGCGGGCCGCCGGCGACCGCCCCGGTCTCCTCCGACGTGGCCGTGCCGGTGGTCAGGCCGGTCTTGCTGGCCGTGACCCGTACCGACATCTTCTTGCCGCGCTGGTCCTTGGTCAGGACGAACGTCGGGTTCGTCGCGCCGGCCACCACCGTGCCGTCGGCCAGCCACTGGTAGGCGAACCCGGTCGGCTGGTTGGACCAGGTGCCGTCGGTCGTGGCCAGGGTCTCGCCCACCTTGGCGGTGCCCGAGATGATCGGCTTGGTCTTGTTCACCACCTTGGTCGGGTCGTCACCGACGGCGGCGGTCGAGGCCGAGGTGGCCTGACCAGCGCTGTAGGCGGCGCCCTTCGAGGCAGTCACCTGGACGGCGATCGACTTGCCCAGCTCGGCATCGGACAGGACCAGCTTGTTGGTGGTCGCACCCACGATCGGCTGGCTGTTGGCAAGCCACTGGTACGCGAACGTGGGGCTGGCATCGTTCCACGTGCCCGGGTCAGCCGTGAGCGTCTTGCCGACCAGGGCGTCCCCCGAGATGACGGGGAGGGTCACGTTCTTCAGCGCACCCTTGCCGACGGCCGCGGTGTTCTTCGAGACCGCCGGGATCACGACCTGGCTGCTGCCGCTCCCCTCCGTGTGCGTCACGCGGAACGACAGCGTCTTCGTCAGGAGGTCGGCCGGGATCTGCAGAGTCTTCGTCGTGGCGCCCGGGACTACCTGTCCGTCGGCGAGCCACTGGTAGGTGAAGTTGCCACCCTCGCTCCACACCCCGTCCGTGGCCGTGAGGGTCTCCCCCACGATCGCCTTCCCGGTGATCTGCGGCCGCTGACGGTTCTCCGTCGTGGTGTCCGCGCCCAGGAAGGGCTCAGACTCGACGGAGAGGCCGGTCGGGACATCCGCCCCGATGGTGGCCGACTCCCTCGAGCTCGTCTGACGAGTAGCGGTCACCTCGACGAAGTAGCGCGCGGGAGTGAACCCGGGCACTCCGGGCAGCGGCAGCATCCGGCCGGGGATGTCGTAGGTCCGAGACGTCGCGCCGTTGATGGGCGTGAACGTGTTCGGCGAACCCTGCGACGCCGAGTACCACTGGTAGGTGTAGACGACGTCCGACGCCGACCACGTGCCCGGCTGGGCCGTCAGCCGCTCCCCCTCAGCGGAGATGCCGGTGATGTAGGGCGGCTGGATGTTGACGGGCTCCCCGATGTTGAGACGGAAGTCGATCCCCGTCACGTCCTGAGAGCCCAGGATGACGTCGTCGGCGTCGGCCACCAGGCTGGTGGGGGCCGCGTCGCTCGTGTAGTAGCCACGGTCGTTCGGACCCGCTCCCGATCCCGGGATGTCGACGGCACCCCCCGTGCCCAGCGCACCCACTCGGTAGGTGCGCGAGGGGACGCGCAGCACGTAGGAACCCGCGCTGTCGGTCGCCTTCGACGGAGTCGCCGCCAACCAGGAGCTCAGGACCGGCGCCCCGTCTACGACGTTGGTCACGTAGCGGTAGACCGCGCTGATCTGCTCGTTCGCCACAGCAGCCCCGGTGATGTTGGTGACGGCACCGCGGATCTCTGCTGTCGAGGGCAGCGCGTACTTCTGCAGGTTCAGCTGCTGCTCCACGCCGAGCGCCACACCAGGTGCCTGGTCGATGCCGACCAAGCCGGGCAGGAAGCCCTCCTGGTTGTCCGCCACCATGGCCTTGATCTTGTACGTGCCCGGCGGCAGCCCGGTCGAGGTACCAGCGACGGGCGACGTCCCGGCCGGGGCGGTCGAGTCGTTGAAGGTCGTCGAGATGGAGAAGGTGCCGCCAGAGCTCAGCGACGCCCGACCGAAGCGGCGCCACTCCGACTTGTTGGCGCCCCCGAGCTCACGTGAACTGGTGAACGAGACCGCACGCCAGAGCTCGACGGCCCCGCCACCGGTGTACGCCGTCCCGTCAGCGTTGGTGACGGTGCCGGCGAGCTGCGACGCGGCCGGGAGCGCCACGTTCTTGCCGGCGCTCACCTGGTCCTCGGCCACGACGATGTTGCTCGCTTCATCGGGCGTGTAGGCGTCGGGGAAGAAGCGGGCGGCACGCGAGTCACCCTTGGTGACCTGGAGGCGGAACGGCTTGTCGCGCCCGTCGGCCTTGATCTGCATGACGAAGACGCCGTCGTTGCCCGTGCTCACCGCGTCGGCGTAGCCGTTCGCCGGGTCCCAGGCGCCCTTGGCGGTGGAGTACGTGACCGGGGTGACGGATGCTCCGCTGACCGGCAGACCCTGAGGGTCGGTGACCTTGCCGGTGACCGCCGTGCGCTTGACGATGCTCTCGTTGAGACTCGTGAACTGCGTTGCGGCTGCACCCGAGAACCTCTTGGCGTCGCCAGTCAGGAAGCGGTTGCCGCTCGTCTCCGCGCGGTAGTACTGCGTGAGCCGGTTGGGGTAGGCGAAGCTCAGGATGTAGTCGCGCCCGGCCTGGGTAGGCGCGACAAGGCGGTAGGTGCCGTCGGTCGCGGTCTTGACACTGCCTGCAGACGTCCACACCACCCCGCCGTTGGACTGGGTCACGGGGTAGAGGGCACTCACCTCCACGTCCTTGAGCACCGCGGGCGTCGCGGCGTCGTCGGTGACGGTGCCGCTGAAGGTGACACCGGCATTGAGCGCCACGGAGACGTTGGCGCGGGCACCGGCCGTCTTGGTCAGCGTGATGGTCTGCGCGGTGTCCGCGTTGGTCGACCCGGCGCCGCCACCGTTGAAGTACACGGTCTGGAAGGCGTTGGAGCGGAACTGGACCACGTAGGGCTGGTTGAGGTTTCCCTCGAGCGCGAAGGCACCGTCACCGCCGGTCGTCATGCCGATGTAGCCCGTGCCGCTCGTGGCGGAGAGCGCCGGGGAGTACTCGACGGCGCCGGTGCCACCGCTGGCGTTCGTGCGCACGTGCAACGACACGCTGACGTCCTTGATCGGCACACCGGAGGGCGTGGTGACCACGCCGCTGATCTCCGACGTGGCGGCCTTCACGAGGGTCGCGTTGATCGCGTCATTGGCGACACCCGGCTTCACCTCGACCAGGTCCGGGGTCCCGTCAGCAGCCTTCTCGTTGTAGAACTCCGTCTCGTAGCCAGCACCGGTGGGCGTCTCGAACTTGACCTGGTACTTGGCCGGCGGGACGTTGGTGAATGCGTACGAGCCCTCGCCGTTCGTGAGCTCGGTTGCGATACCCGAGTTCCCACCGGTGGAGGTCAGCAGCGTGACCTTTGCTCCCGCGATGGCAGGCGTCCGTACCGAGTCGGCGCGAGTGACCTTGCCGGAGATGCCCCCCGGCGTGGCAGCGATGCTGCGGTTGACGGTGGTCGGGGTGCCCTTCGACGCAAAGGTGATGAGCGAGGCCTCGTCCTTCTGGGCCGTGGTGGAGGCGTCCTTGACGTAGACCGTCTGGTAGCCGGGCTTGCTGAACTCCAGGATCAGGTTCGACTGCTCCGCAACGGAGAACGCGTAGTTGCCCTGAGCGTCCGTGGTCACGCTCGAGGGAGTGGTCGGCTGCGCGGTGTAGGCGCGCGGCGAACCCGTAGCCGCCTCGACCTTGACCGTCACTCCCTCGACGGGCACGGCGGGGCTGCCCGTCGTGATCTTGCCGGTGATCGTGCGGCTCAGGAGGCGGGGGTTGGCCGAGGAATCGTTGGCACCCGAGGACACCGCGGTCGCGTCGGCCAGCGCCGTGACGACGGGCTGGTTCTCACCGTCGTAGTAAGCCGCAGGATCCACGCCCGGGGCGCCGGTGTACTGGATGAAGTAGTCCCCGTCGGTGACGCCGGTGAAGGTATAGGCGCCGTTGGCGTCCGTCGTCTTGGAGGACCCCTCCTGCTGGAAGGCGTCGTTGACATCGGTCCCCAGCTTCACCGTGACACCGGACAGCGCCAGGCCGTCGCGGTTCTTGACGATGCCCGAGATCGTGTTCGCGGCGTACGCCGGGGCTCCGAGGCCTCCGACGAGGAGGCCGAGCACGGTCAGGAAGAGCAGAGGGAGCACACCGAGTCTTGTGCGGCGTCGGGACGAGCGGGGGAACAACATGGTCACCTCGAGGCGGCGGGGGGGGTTTGGGGAGCACAACGCGTGCCGGGAGATCCCGGCGCCGCCTCAACGTGGCGGGAGCAAGCAGCGTTACGGCTGGGGGCAAAGAAACTTGACATCCACGGCAAAGCACGGTTTGTGGTCCAGACCACGCGACTTTACTGATTTGACCTTTACTCTCAGCCAGGTCTAAAGAACCCCGCCTACAGCCCAGCCGGTGCCGTCTAGGGTCGAGAGGTGAGCAGCTCAGACAGCGACGCACCCGACCCGCAGGCCCTCGTGACCCAGGTGCAGGAGGGGTACGCCTTCGACGGCCCGGCCCTGGAGCTGGGCGCCCTGATGAGCACGGCGGACCACGTGCACCCCGAGGCCCCGGTGCGGATACCGCTGGGGATGCTCAACCGGCACGGCCTGGTGGCCGGCGCTACGGGCACGGGCAAGACCAAGACCCTGCAGCTGCTGGCCGAGCAGCTCTCGGACGCCGGGGTGCCGGTGTTCGCGGCGGACGTGAAGGGCGACCTGTCCGGCCTCCTGGCTGCGGGCGAACCCTCGGCCAGGGTGGACTCGCGGATGACCGCCCTCGGGCAGGAGTGGGCGCCGACCGGCTACCCGGTCGAGCTCTACGCGCTGGGGGGTGAAGGCACCGGCGTACCCCTGCGCGCGTCCATCAGCTCCTTCGGCCCGCTGCTGCTCAGCAAGGTGCTCGGACTGAACAAGACCCAGGAGTCCAGCCTCGGACTGGTCTTCCACTACGCCGACAAGGCCGGTCTGCCGCTCCTGGACCTCTCCGACCTGCAGGCCCTGCTGCGCTACCTCACCTCCGACGAGGGCAAGGCCGAGCTGAAGGGCATCGGCGGCGTGTCCACCGCCACCGCCGGCGTCATCCTGCGCTCCCTGGTGACCCTGGAGACCCAGGGCGCCGACCGATTCTTCGGGGAGCCGGAGTTCGAGCCGTCGGACCTGATGACGACCACCGAGGACGGCCGCGGCCTGATCTCGCTGCTGGAGCTCCCCCGCCTGCAGGACCGGCCGGCACTCTTCTCGACCTTCCTGATGTGGCTGCTCGCGGACCTGTTCCACTCCCTTCCCGAGGTCGGCGACCCCGAGAAGCCCTCACTGGTCTTCTTCTTCGACGAGGCGCACCTGCTCTTCGACGACGCCTCGGACGCCTTCCTCGACCAGGTCGCCCAGACCGTCCGGTTGATCCGCTCCAAGGGCGTGGGCATCTTCTTCGTCACCCAGTCCCCCACCGACGTACCCGACGAGGTCCTCGCCCAGCTCGGCTCCCGCGTCCAGCACGCCCTGCGTGCCCACACCCCCAAGGACGCCAAGGCGCTCAAGGCGGCGGTCAGCACCTACCCGCACTCCGAGTACGACGACCTCGGCCGGGTCCTCACCTCGCTCGGCGTCGGCGAGGCCGTCGTGACCGTGATGGACGAGCGCGGGGCGCCGACGCCCGTGGCCTGGACGATGCTGCGCGCACCGCAGTCGCGGATGGCGCCGGCCGACCCCGAGGCCATGACCGCACTCGTCGCCGCCAGCCCCCGCCAGGCGACCTACGGCACCGCCATCGACCGCGAGTCGGCGCGCGAGAAGCTCGCCGCCCGCCTCGAGCAGGCGGCCGAGAAGGAGGAGGCCCAGCCGGCGTCACCTGCTCCGACTCAGCAGCCCGAGCCGGTCCCGCCGTCGCAGCGCAAGATCCCGGTCCCGCGCACGACCGTGCCGTCGGGCGGCGACGACAGCGGGGAGTCGACGCTGGACAGGGTCGTGTCCTCGCCGGTGTTCAAGGACGCGGTCCGCACCGCAGCCCGCGAGATCGTGCGCGGGATGTTCCGGACCGGGCGGCGCTGAGGGGACCGGAGCGCAGGGTCGCGGAGGATTCGGTGCACGGGCTGCACCGAATCCTCCGTCACCCGTGTGGCGGGCTCAGCGGACCGGGTGCCCCGCCTGCGCCAGTGACTCCTTGACCTCGGAGATCCGGCAGGTTCCGAAGTGGAAGACGGTCGCGGCCAGCACGGCGTCCGCGCCGGCGTCGACGGCGGGCGCGAAGTGCTCGACCCGCCCCGCGCCGCCGGAGGCGATCACGGGCACGGTCACCTCGCGGCGTACCCGGGAGATGAGGTCGAGGTCGAAGCCGTCCTGGGTGCCGTCGGCGTCCATCGCGTTGAGCAGGATCTCCCCCGCCCCCAGCTCGCAGGCCCGGGCCGCCCACTCCAGCGCGTCGATGCCGGCCGACTGCCGGCCCCCGTGGGTGGTGACCTCGAAGCCGGAGGGACACTCGCTGGTCGAGCCTGTCGAGACCCGACGGGCGTCCACCGACAGCACCAGCACCTGGTTGCCGAACCGGTCGGCGATCTCGGCGATGAGCTCGGGCCGCCGGATGGCCGCGGTGTTGACCGCGACCTTGTCGGCACCTGCCCGCAGCAGCCGGTCGACGTCCGCGGTCGAGGAGACTCCCCCGCCGACCGTCAGCGGGATGAAGACCTCCTCCGCACACCGCGAGACCACCTGCATGGTCGTGGCGCGGCCCTCGTGGGAGGCGGAGATGTCGAGGAAGGTCAGCTCGTCGGCGCCCTCGGCGTCGTAGGTACGGGCGAGCTCGACCGGGTCCCCGGCGTCGCGGAGGTCCTGGAAGTTGATCCCCTTGACCACCCGGCCGCCGTCGACGTCCAGGCACGGGATCACCCGCACGGCCAGCGTCACCGCGACACCCCCGGGCGGCCCTGGGTCAGCGCCAGCGCGTCCTCGAGCGTGAACCGGCCCTCGTAGAGCGCCGTGCCGGCGATCGCACCCTCCACGCCGAGCGGCACGAGGTCCATCAGGGCACGGACGTCGTCGAGCGTCGTGACACCGCCCGAGGCGACGACCGGCGCGTCGGTGGCGGCGCACACGTCGCGCAGCAGCTGCAGGTTGGGTCCGGCGAGCATGCCGTCCTTGTTGACGTCGGTGACGACGTAGCGGGCACAACCCTCGGAGTCCAGGCGCGTCAGCACCTCGTAGAGGTCCCCTCCGTCGCGGGTCCAGCCGCGGGCGGCGAGGGTGCGGCCCCGGACGTCGAGGCCGATCGCGACCCGGTCGCCGTGCTCGGCGATGATCTTCGCGCACCACTCGGGCTGCTCGAGCGCGGCGGTGCCGATGTTGACCCGGGTGCAGCCCGTGGCCAGCGCGGCCTCCAGGGACTCGTCGTCGCGGATGCCGCCGCTCATCTCGACCTTGATGTCGAGGGCACCGACGATCTCGGCCTGCAGCTCGCGGTTGGTGCCGCGGCCGAAGGCAGCGTCGAGGTCCACCAGGTGCAGCCACTCCGCGCCGGCGTCCTGCCAGCGCCGGGCGGCGGCCACCGGGTCGCCGTACACCCGCTCGGAGCCCGCCACGCCCTGGGCGAGCTGGACGGCCCGGCCCTCGGTGATGTCGACGGCGGGCAGCAGCTCGAGGTAGTCGCTCATGTCTTCTCTCGGTCGTGGGTGGTGGGCTGGATCAGGTACGTCGGAACAGCATGGTGTGGAGGACGGGAGCGCCCAGGGCGCCGACCGCGAGGGCCAGCAGCACGGCCGCGGGGCTCTCGGTGAACGCCCAGGTCAGGACGACCGCCGCGAGCACCAGCGCCACGGTCGTCGCCGTCTGCCGGCGACGACGCTCGGCGAGGATGCCGGACTGCCGGTTGCGCGCCCCCGCCGAGGGGAACCAGCCGGTCAGCGCGCGTCGACGGGCGGCCCAGCGCTCGCGGCGGGCGGCCTCGGCGGCGCGCTTCTGTGCCAGCAGCGCGGCCGCCGCCTCCCGCTCGGCCCGGCGTCGCGCGCGCTCCTTGCTCACAGGGTGCGGACCCAGTTGCGCAGCAGGGCCGCCCCGGCGTCGCCGGACTTCTCGGGGTGGAACTGGGTGGCCCACAGCGGGCCGTTCTCGACCGCCGCGACGAACCGGTCCTCGCCGTGGGAGGACCAGGTGACCAGGGGCGCGGCCGTGCGGTCGTTGGTGACCAGCGTCCAGTCACGCACGCCGTAGGAGTGCACGAAGTAGAACCGCTCCTGCTCGATGCCCTCGAAGAGCCTGGTGCCCTCGGGCGCCGCCACGGTGTTCCACCCCATGTGCGGCACGACCGGGGCCTGCAGCCGCTCCACCAGTCCGGGCCACTCGTCGCAGCCCTCGGTCTCCACGCCGTGCTCGATGCCGCGCGCGAAGAGGATCTGCATGCCCACGCAGATGCCGAGCACCGGGCGGCCGCCGGCCAGCCGCCGCCCGATGATCCGCTCGCCCTTGATCGCCCGCAGGCCCTCCATGCACGCGGCGTACGCCCCGACGCCGGGGACCAGGAGTCCGTCGGCCGCCAGGGCTGCGTCGAAGTCGGAGGTCAGCGTGACGTCGGCCCCGGCACGCTCGACGGCGCGCACGGCCGAGCGGAGGTTGCCCGACCCGTAGTCGAGGACGACGACCGAAGGGGCCACTTAGAGCGCGCCCTTCGTGGAGGGCACGCCCGTCTCGCGGGGGTCGAGCGCCACGGCGTCGCGGAACGCCCGCGCGAACGCCTTGAACTGGGTCTCCACGATGTGGTGCGGCTCGCGGCCGGCCAGCACGCGCACGTGCAGGGCCAGGTGGGCGTGGAAGGCGATCGACTCGAAGACGTGCTGGGTCAGCGAGCCGAGGTAGGACACCCCGGAGCCGCCGAGCTGGACGTACCGCTGTCCCTCGGGCTCGCCGGTGTGCACGCAGTAGGGCCGGCCGGAGACGTCGACCACGGCCTGCACCAGCGCCTCGTCGAGCGGCACGGTCGCGTCCCCGAAGCGGCGGACGCCCTTCTTGTCCCCCAGCGCCTGGCGCAGCGCCTGGCCCAGCGCGATGGCGGTGTCCTCGACGGTGTGGTGGGCATCGATGTGGACGTCACCGTCGGTCTGCACCGTCAGGTCGACCAGCGCGTGCCGCGCGAAGGCGGTGAGCATGTGGTCGTAGAACCCCACGCCGGTGGAGATGTCGTGGCGGCCGGTGCCGTCGAGGTCGACCTCGACGAGCACCTTCGACTCGCTGGTCTGGCGCTCCACGCGTCCGGTGCGGCTCATCACTTGCTCCCACTCTCGTCCAGCACGACGTCCAGGGCCTCCCTGAACGCGGTCATCTCCGCAGGGGTCCCGATCGACACCCGCAGCCAGCCCTCGGGGCCGACCTCACGGACCAGGACGCCCCGGTCCAGCAACCGCTGCCACACAGCATGCCGGTCCGAGAACGTCCCGAACAACGCGAAGTTGGCATCGGAGTCCGCGACGTCGAGGCCGCGGCCGCGTAGCCAGGCCACGGTCTCGTCGCGCTCGCGGCGCAGCTCGTCGACCCTGCCCAGCAGCTCCTCGCGGTGGCGCAGGGCCGCCAGCGCGACCGCCTGGCTGACCGCGGAGAGGTGGTAGGGCAGTCGCACGACCCGGATCGCGTCGCAGATGCGGGGGTCCGCGGCGAGGTACCCCAACCGCAGCCCCGCCCCGGCGAACGCCTTGCTCATCGTGCGCGTCACCACGAGGTTCGGGTACGCCGGCAGCAGCTCGACCGCGCTCGGCGTCCCGGACCTGCGGAACTCGCCGTAGGCCTCGTCGACCACCAGCAGGCCGTCCTCGCCCAGCGCCTCGCACAGCACGCCGACGACCTGCGGCGCCAGCGCGGTGCCGGTCGGGTTGTTGGGGCTGGGCAGCAGCACCAGGCTCGGTCGCTCGGTGCGCACCAGCTCCAGGGCGGCGTCGACGTCGAGGGTGAAGTCGTCGGCGCGGCGGCCGGCCACGAAGCGGCTGTGGGTGTCGCGCGCGTACTCGGGGTACATCGAGTAGGTCGGCGCGAAGCTCACCACCGTCCGACCGGGGCCGCCGAAGGCCTGCAGCAGCTGCAGCATGACCTCGTTGGACCCGTTGGCCGCCCACACCTGCGCGGGCGAGATCGGCTCCTGGCCGGCGGCCACGTCGCGCGAGAGGTAGTCGGCCAGCGCCTCGCGCAGGGCGACGTGCTCGCGGTCGGGGTAGCGGTTGAGCCCGCGGGCCGCCTCGGCCGCGGCCGCCGCGATGTCGGCGACGCAGGCCTCGGAGGGACCGTAGGGGTTCTCGTTGGTGTTGAGCTGCACCGGCGCCTGCTCCAGCGAGAGCTGGGGGGCGCCGTACGGCGCGAGGCCGCGCAGCTCCTCACGGAGCGGCGGGAAGGTCACGTGCCGCCCCTACTTCTGGAACCGGATGCGCACGGACTGGCCGTGACCGGGCAGGTCCTCGGCCTCCGCGAGGGTCACCACGTGATCGGCGACCGCCTCGAGGCCCTCGCGGGAGTAGTCCACGACGTGCACCGACTTGGTGAAGGCGCGCACCGACAGCCCCGAGGAGTGGCAGGCGCAGCCACCGGTGGGCAGCACGTGGTTGGACCCGGCGCAGTAGTCACCGAGGGCGGTCGGGGCGTAGTCGCCGATGAAGATCGCGCCGGCGTTGCGGATGCGCGCGGCCACGGCAGCGGCGTCACGGGTCTGGATCTCGAGGTGCTCGGAGGCGTAGGCGTCGCACACCTCGACGCCCTGGTCGAGGTCGTCGACCAGCACGATGCCGGACTGGTTGCCGCCCAGGGCGATCTTGACGCGCTCGACGTGACCGGTGGTGGCGACCTGCTTCTCGAGCTCGGCCTCGACGTCGTCGGCGAGCGTCTCGGAGTCGGTGACCAGCACGGCGGCGGCCAGCGGGTCGTGCTCGGCCTCGGAGATCAGGTCGGCGGCGACGTACGCCGCATCGGCCGTCTCGTCGGCGAGGATCGCGACCTCGGTCGGGCCGGCCTCGGAGTCGACGCCGACCAGGCCCTTGAGCAGCCGCTTGGCGGTGACCACCCAGATGTTGCCGGGGCCGGTGACCAGGTCGACCTTCGCGCACGGGTCGGTGCCGTAGGCGAACATCGCGATCGCCTGGGCGCCACCCACGGCGTAGACCTCCTCGACGCCGAGCAGGGCACAGGCCGCGAGGATGGTGGGGTGCGGGAGCCCGCCGAACTCCGCCTGCGGCGGGCTCGCGAGGGCCAGCGACGGCACGCCGGCGACCTGGGCGGGGACGACGTTCATCAGCACGCTGGAGACCAGCGGCGCGAGGCCGCCGGGGACGTAGAGGCCCACCCGGCCGACGGGCACCTTGCGGTGGACGACCCGGGCACCCGGGCCGAGGTCGGTGACGACGTCGTGCTCGAGCTCGGCCTCGCTGGCCACGCGGAGCCGGCGTACCGACTCCTCGAGGCCGGCGCGGATCGCGGGGTCGAGCTCCTCGAGCGCGCGGGTCATCTCCTCGACGGGGACCCGGATGTCGGTCTGGGTGACGCCGTCGAACTTCTGCGACATCTCCAGGATCGCGTCGAGGCCGCGGGTGCGGACCTCCTCGCAGATCGCATGGGTCGCCGGGACCGCCGCTTCCACGTCGAAGTCCGCACGCGGCAGGGCCGTCCGGTAGTCGAACGGCTCGCCCGGCGTGCGGCCCGTGGCCGCGCTGCGCAGGTCGATCCGGCGAATCATGTCCCTGAGTCTACGAGCGGGCCATGGCACGCCCGAACCCGCGATGCCCCGGTGGACACCCCGGGCATCCCCTAGGGTCGTCGACGTGACCTCGACGCTGCCGATGTTCCCCCTGAACTCGGTGCTGTTCCCCGGGGTCACCGTCCCGCTGCGGGTCTTCGAGGACCGCTACCGCGCCCTCGTGCACCACCTGCTGCGCATCGAGGACCCGGCCGAGCGGGTCTTCGCCTCCGTGGGTATCCGCGAGGGCTACGAGGTCGGGGAGCACGGCGCGCAGTCGCTCTACCGGATCGGGGTCCGGCTGCAGCTGACCGAGGCCGAGCGCCACGACGACGGGACGTTCACGATCCTGGCCGTGGGCAGGGACCGGATCTCCCTGGACCGGCTGGACAGCTCGGGGCTCTTCCCCATGGGGCACGTCGAGGACCGCCCCGAGGCGGTCCCGGTCATGGACCCGATGCTCGAGGCCGTCATGGCTCGGGCCCGGGCGACCTTCACCGCCTACCGGGTGGCCCTGGCCCAGATCCGTGCCGACCCGCACGAGGGTGCCCTGCCCCAGGACCCGACGTACCTCTCGTGGACGCTCGCGGCCAGCGCTCCGCTGCCGATGCCCGAGCGGCAGGGGCTGCTGGAGTGCGACGACCCCATCTCGCGGCTGGAGATGGTCACCGACCTGCTGCGCGCCGAGCTGCGCGCGATGAACGTCATCCCGTCGCTGCCCGCCACCGAGGTGGCCCGCACCCGCTGGTCGCCGAACTAGCAGTGAGCGACGCGCTGGTCGAGACCCGGTGAGACGAAAGGCACCCCGTACCCATGGCCAAGAAGACCAAGCAGTCCGGCACCCCCGCGACCGTCGCGCTGACCCGGGCGGGCATCGAGTTCACCGTGCACCCCTACGAGCACGACCCGCGGGCGGAGTCCTACGGCCTGGAGGCCGCCGAGGCGCTCGGCCTGGCGCCGGAGCACGTCTTCAAGACCCTCTTCGCCAGCCTCGACGGACGCCTGGTGGTGGGGGTCGTCCCGGTGACGGGCCAGCTGGACCTCAAGGCGTTGGCCCGGGCGCTCGGGGGCAGCAAGGCCGTGATGGCCGACCCGTCGGCCGCGGAGCGGGCCACGGGGTACGTCGTCGGCGGCATCTCACCGGTGGGCCAGAAGCGCGCCCACCCGACCGTGGTCGACGAGTCGGCCCTGGCCCACGACCGGGTCTACGTCTCCGGCGGCCGCCGGGGCCTGGACCTCGGTCTCTCCCCCGCCGATCTCGTGCGCGTCACCGACGCGGTGACCGCCCGCATCGGCCGCTGAACGACTCCCCCGCGCTCTGCAGGGTCGGGGCTCTCGGGTCGAACCGGCGCGAACTTCCGGAAGGATGCGCCGGCTCGGCGTGGTCGGGTCAGTCAGGTGGAGATGCGGAGCAGACCACGCAGGGTGCCGTCGTCCTCGATCCAGGACGAGGAGCCCAGGGCGGCCAACGGCTCGAGGTTCTCCCGGATCTGCTCCGTCTCGCCGCCGTCCTGCGGCGACCCGGCGCCGGGCAGCTCGCCGAAGCCGGCCGAGAACGCCGCCTCCAGGGCCTCGACGAAGTCGATCACGACCTCGGCCACGACGTCGACATCGGCGTAGACCACGCTCACGAGGCCGGCGTTGTCCGGCACGACGTCACGGAACCGCTCGCTGTCGCCCAGGTCGCCACCCTCGGCGACGCGGTCGCGCCACGCGGCGCTGGGTCCGACGGCCACGACCTCGTCGCCGCCGCTGACCCCGAGCAGCTCCGCGTCGGGGCCGAGGAACGGACCGAGCGCGTCGGCGAGCGCCTGCACGGCCTGCTCCTCACCGTCCATCACCAGGGCGGCCGGGACACTGCCGAGGTCGCCGCGGAACAGCGCGTCCGCGTCGGCGTCGGCCCCCACCGCGAGCGCGATCGCCTCACCGGTGGCCGCCTCGATGTCCGCCAGGTCCAGCCCGGCGGTCTGCTGCAGCGCCAGCTCGACGTCGCCGGGCTCGAGGCCCGCTGTCGGGTCGGACTCGATCAGCTCGGCGAACCAGGTGGTCCAGCCCTCGCCCAGGCCGTAGGCGTAGACCAGCGCCGTGTCCGCGGGCAGTGCCTCGGTGAGCGCACCGGCGTCCCCGTCGAGCGCGGTGAGCAGCTCGGACTCCCCCATCGACCCGGCCAGCTCGAGCTCCAGGCCGCCGTCGTCGAAGCGGATCTGCGCGATCCCGCCCTCGAACTCCTCGGCGGCCTCGACCACCTCGGCGGGCGGCTCGGACGGAGCACCCAGGCCGGGGTCGAAGCCCATGACCTCGCCCCAGTGGTCGACCACCAGGGCGCCGGCACCGGGCGCTGCGTAGAGCGTCACGAGCCCCGTGTCGAGCTCGCCGCTCCAGCGCTGGAAGTCCTCGTCGTCGGCGAGGGTCCCCTCGTCCTCGACCAGCTCCTGCGCGCGCTGGAGGTTCTCCTCGGTCTCGGCCACGAGCATCCAGTCGCCGTCCACGGCGTACGCCGTGGAGTCCTGCTCCCCGGCGCACTCGGTGACCGCGGCCATGCCCTCCATCGCCGCGTCGCCGTCACGGACCTCCAGGGCGAACAGCGGCTGGGGCGTGCCGTCGCCGAGCGCGACCGCCGCGAGCCCGATCCGGTCGCCGAGCCAGGGCTCGAGGTCGTCGGCGTAGGACAGCCCCTCGCAGTCGGCCTCCTCCAGGAGCGCCTGCGCCAGCGTCTCCCGCAGGTCGACGTCGCCCAGGTCGCCGTCGAGCCCGAGCTCCTCGGCGACCCACGGGAACTTCTCCAGCGTGCGCAGCGCCTCGAGCTTCTGGCTGCCGCTGGGGTCGAGCGTCAGCCCGACGTAGCCGATCGACGAGGCGGGCAGGGCCTCGGCGGCCTGGGCGCCGTCGTCGAGGAACCACCACGCACCGAACGCGGCGCCGCCCACGGCGGCCAGGCCGAGCCCGGCCAGCACGGGGACGAGCACCCGGCGACGGCGGCTCGGGGGCTCCCGGTCCAGCGGCCGGCCCCCGCCCTGCTCGAGGAGCTCCGGCTGCGCGCCGTCGTGCGGGTCGGGGGTCTGGGTCATGGGCGGACTACTCCCGGTGTCGCCCAGGGATGAGGAGGAAGACCGTGCACAGCGCCAGCAGCGAGGCGAACGGCCAGGCGAGCAGGGCCCCTGGAGATCCCAGCTCGAGGTTGTCGGGCAGCACGGTACCCCGGTCGGCCGCCAGGGCGAGGACCTGGGGATCGGGCGGTCCCAGCCGGGTGCCGACCTGCCACATCACCACCGCGGCCACCACGGACCCCACCGCGACGGTGCCGAGCACCAGCAGCTCGTCGCGCCGCGACAGCAGTGCCGTGAGACCGCCGAGGAGGGCGCCGGCCGCCAGCGCCAGCACCACGAACAGGCCGGTCCCCGAGAACTGGTTGCGCAGGCCCTCCAGGTCGTAGCGGAAGTCACCGTCGACGACGAACCACTCGTGGCGCACCACCGTGCCCTGGCTGGGCTGCCACAGGTGCTCCCACCACACGCCCAGCCCCGCGCCGGTCAGCGCGAAGAGCACGACCACGAGCGCCGCGCGCAACCAGGCCCGACGGGTCTCCCGCGTCGGCGGCACGGTGGTCACCCGGATCGGGGCGGAGCGATCGGTCAGCTGGTGAGACATCCCGGCCCCAGCAGCTGCTTGAGGTCCGCGAACAGGGCCGGGGTGGGGGTCACCCGCAGCCGGTCGTCCAGCCTCATGACGAGGGTCTGCTCACGCTTCATCAGCCGCAACCGTACTTCGGTCATCCCAGGATGGGTGGCGAGCACGTCACGCAGCTGCTCGACGACCGGCCCGGTGCACCGGGTCGAGGGCAGCGAGATGACGACCGGCCCCGAGGGGCCGTCGGTGATGTCGGGGACCGAGACCTCCTGCCCGTGGATCTCGGGCTGGTCCTTGCTCTTGGAGAGCCTGCCCTTGACGGTGAGGATGGCGTCCTCGACCAGCAGGGTGCTGGCCAGCTGGTAGGAGCTCGGGAACAGCAGCACGTCGATCGCGCCGTCGAGGTCCTCCAGGGTCACCATCGCCCAGGCGTCGCCCCGCTTGGTGATCTTGCGCTGCACCGAGGT